>Ga0209232_1000102_pt1 | contig 52099 bp, 44 predicted proteins | sample ETNvirenome_2_60_FD_184066 | JGI IMG/M metagenome (GOLD analysis project Ga0209232, IMG submission 184066) | Marine viral communities from the Pacific Ocean - ETNP_2_60 (SPAdes) (version 2) | ecosystem: Environmental > Aquatic > Marine > Oceanic | place: Pacific Ocean | collected 2013-06-22 | reverse complement strand
CACGGCTGCTTGGACGGCCGCCATTGATTCCAAAGAGCTATAAGTAAGTAGGAAAAGGGCTGCGTTCTGGCATTACTCAACAGCCACTCGCGCTGAAGAGGCGAATCCTGATAAGCAATGCCAACAGCCAGTACCTTCAGACCGCTCAATCAGCGCCCTCGTGAATAAGGCGGGTTATCGGCGTCGGCCACGCCGCCCGACTGTCAGTATCAGGTGCACCACCCTCGGCGCATACTCCTTCTACGGCAGAGGGATCACGCCGCCCTCTCCGGTGATTATGACTACGTGGGCGGTCAAGCCGAGTTTCATTTCCCCATAATTAAACTTTCGTACGTTACACGGCGCTTGGCTAGAACAGCAATTTCGGCAGCCACAGAGCGATTCCCGGAAACGCTATGATCAGAAGCAGGCCAAACAGAATCACTGCAGCATACGGAAGCGCCGAAATGTAGATGTCCCCGATGCTGATACTGGGTGGTGCGACACCTCTTAAATAGAAAAGATTGAAGCCAAAAGGAGGGGTCATATAACCGATTTCGACCATGATGACGAACAGCACACCGAACCAGATCGGGTCAATCCCGTACATCGTGATGATTGGCATGAACACCGGCAGCGTGATCAGCATAATGCCTATCGGGTCGAGCACCATGCCCATGAGCAGGAGGAGCAGTAACATCGCAGCGAGCGCGCCCCACTCGCCGCCTGGGATGGCTGCCATTAGGTCCATCACCACCTGCTGGGCGCCCATAGCGCTATAGGCCGTGCTGAAGACTTGAGCGCCCAGGATGATCCACATAATCATGGAAGTCAGGCGCAGAGTCTGAAGCAAGGCTTCCTTAATCAAGTTCAGCGAAAGGGTGCGGTGGACCATCGCTGACAGTAGGGAGCCGAGCACGCCGATGGCGGCGGCTTCGGTGGCAGTCGCGATGCCGGACAGAATGGAGCCGAGGACCATGACCACGATGCCGATGGGCAGTGCGACAGCCATTAGCGAACGGAACCTTTCGCTCCAGTCTCCGCGTTCCTCTTTGGGCAACGCGGGGCCCAGCTCGGGCTGTAACCAGCATCGTATTGCGATATAGCCCGCAACCAATACGGACATGAGAAGCCCAGGTATCATGCCGGCGGCAAAGAGAGCACCAACCGATACGCCAGTAAGCATGGCATAGACGATCATCACGATGCTGGGCGGGATCAGAACTCCGAAGCCGCCGCCTGCATTGATGCAACCCAGGGCGAGCCGCTTGTCATACTTGCGCTCTAACATAGCGGGCAGGGCGATGGTACCCATCGCCACGACTGCCGCACCGCTCACACCCACCATCGCGCCAAACATTGCGCAGATCAATACGGTGCCGATCGCCAGTCCGCCCCGCAGACCGCCAGACCAGAGGTGGATCATGCGAAACAATGCCTGCGCAACGCCTGTGCGTTCCAATATCAGCGCCATGAACATAAACAAGGGGATGGCGATCAAAGTAAAACTGTTCATGGCCGTCCACAGCCTGTTGGCGACCAGGAAAAACCCATCTCCGCCCCAAGTCAGGTACAGGAATATGGACGAGATGCCACCAAGGGCGAATGCAACAGGCACCCCGGCGAAGATCAGGGCAAACATTCCCCCAAAAAAGAGGATTGTGATCAGTTCACTACTCATGACTTACCCCTCGGTACCCGCACGTTCAGTTCGCTGTGAATCAGAGCTAAACAGGATGGTTAGGTCGTCGATCAGCTTTACCACGCCCTGAAGAATTAGCAGGATCGCGCCGATTGGAACGCAAAGTCTTAGAGGCCAGACAGGGGGATTCCAGGCAGAATGCGAGTGCTCCCAGCGAGTGATCGCCGCCCACGCCATACCCTGCCCTTCCACCAAAACTACGATCGTGAACACAAAGAAAAAGACGGAGGTCACGACGTCTACAGCCGCTTTTGTTCGAGGCGAGAATTGCTGATAAAAGATATCGACTTTTACGTGTCCACGATGTAGGAGCAGATAACCTCCTGATAAGATCGTATAGGCTACGAACAACATGGTTGTCGCTTCGGTCGCCCAAGAAGTAGGCGAATTGAACATATAGCGTGCAACCACTTCGAAAAGTAGAAAAGCGAACATTAAGAAAGCGAAATAGGATAAAACCCATCTGCCCAGTCGATCGTTCAGCCATGAGATAGCGTGCAAGATTTTTCGCATACGGGCCCCGCTGACCTAGTTCTTCCTATGCCGCGCTTGTGCTTGGGTAATCACGGCAGTTAGAAAAGCGGCTCGCATGGCGAGCCGCGCTCATTCATGCTTAGAAGTAGCCGAGTACGCCCAGGTAGGCTTCGAGGCGTTCGACGGCCTCAGCGGTGTACTCACTCTTCTTCGCCTCGGAGTGCCTGAAGTCGTGCGTGGCCTTGTCCATGCGCTCCACGATCTCTTCCGGAAGATCGATAGTTTGCACACCCTTTTCGCTGGCGAGCTGGTTGAGCATTTCCAGCTCTTCGATCTCGTACTGGTTGGTGCGAGCCCAGAAGTGTTCCTCCAGCGTAGAACGTACCGTCGTCTGAATGTCTTCGGGCAGGCTGGACAGGGCCTGATCGTTGATGATAAAAATCTCGTTTGCGATACCCAGCACCGCAGATGCGTGGTACTTTGCCGGCTCATAAAGGCTCAAGTCATTTGCGTGCTGGGCTCCGCCCCAATGCGCTCCATCCACGGCGCCTGTGCTGAGAGACTGGTATAATTCGGACCCCGATATAAAAGCCGTCGCAGCTCCACTGTCCGCTATGAATTTAGCGAGGCTACCGGAGGCGCGGATGCGCAATGCCTCAAAGTCTTCATTAGTCTTGACCGGCTTGTTTAATACCAGCCTAGTGAAGTACAGAAGGTCCGTGAAGTAGTGTATATTGTGTTTTTCTAGGGCTTCCCGGCGGATAATGTCTTCGAAGCCCAAGTGTTTCCAGAAGTAGGCGGCCTCGGAAACGTTTCGGAAGGAGCTGGGACCCCAGGCAAGCGACGCCGTGGAGATATAATCCATTATGTACGCTGGCGAAGTATGACCGATCTGGATTACCCCGCGACTTACAGCGGGGAAGATCTCGGAAGACCCCACCAAAGATTCCGCTGAGTGTAGCTCGATGTCTAATCGACCGCCTGTGCGCTCGTAGAGTTTATCCCGCAGCGCGACAACACTCTTTTTCCAGTCGCTGCCGCCAGAAGACAGGAGCGATTGTAGTCGCCACTTGATGACGTCGTCTTGGGCAGCCGCGATAGCGGGCACCAAAACCATTGCGAACAGGCCGACTAGAATTATGGCCTTAGCAGTTTACGTAATATTCTTGGACTTATTCATTCTTGCTTCTCCGCTGTTATTTTTTTATTCACATTAGCTCAGGTTGCTGAGAAATTCATAGCCAAGCTTATCCTCGCCGAGCTTTCTACGTTTTCCAACAGCTCCTCAAACACACGTTGTCCTCCCTCCTCGTCTCCAATAGCCATCGCGGCGGCCGTATCAGCATGCAGCAGCGCCAAAGGCGGTAAGTCAGTTCCGCATTGTTGGTGGTGGAAGAGCCAGAAGCGCCGGGACAGCCCCATGAGGGGACGCATCGCGTCCTCCGCGTATTCATTCTGTGCTGCGGTAATACATAACTCATTAAACTCCCTGTCACAACGTACAAAGCCCAGACCATCATTGGCGAACGCAATTTCCCGAAATTCCGCGTCAAGCTGAGCGAAGGCTCTCCTATGCTCATCAGATGCTCGTTTCGTCGCTAACCGGATAATAAGCCCCTCAACTTGGCGACGAACTTCGAGGAGCTTCATCTGGCCCATAAGATCAAGTGGCGCGACTAACAATCCTCGTTTTGGTAGCACTCGTATTAGTCGATCCCTGGCTAGCCTCTGTATGGCCTCTCGGGTTGGCGTTCTACCAATGCCTATCAACTCAACCAGCTCCGTCTCAGAAACTATGCTTCCTGGTGCAAGTTGTAGAGTTACGATGGCCTCTTCAATTTGTTTGTATGCCTGATCGGCTAAGGTCTTCTTTTGGTCTTCTCGCTTCAATGTCACTCTTTCCTTCATATCCCGAATTTCTGTGCCTGTAGCCTTGGCTCTAGCTTTGATATGACTTGACTTATTGAGTCGCCATACTTATGCAGGTATTGAAGCGCGACAATGGCGCCCATACTCCAGCCTGTGATACTTACTGGCTTCCCGAGATAGGCTATCACCGCGCAGCCTCGGTAGCTGCCGAACTGTCTCCCGCCATACCTCCATTGAACTCTGCAGGCCGTGAAGCAGTATCAGAAAACCGCCAGTACCGTTGCATTGAAGCTCAATGGGCCCCCAAGCCGTACTAATAATAGTTTTATCTGCACTCGGAAACGCGCCCTCTCGATGGTATAGGTCAAAGTGCTTCTGTGACATGACCTGCCCTCGCGTAATGCTTGCCTTGCAGGATTGCAATGGTTTCGTCAAGTTGGTCCCCCGAGATATCCCACTCATTCGCAAGGTTGGCAACGATGTGCTTCATTAGGACCGGCGCCAGCTCACAAGCAGCCTCAACATCTCGTAGCCTCGAGTACAGAAGCGCGAATGCCAGTTGCACCGGTTCCGCACCCTCGTAACCCCATTCGAAACCTCCTTTGGAGTACGTAACAAGATCATCAAAGGTCGGCAGTGCTTTGCCATTGACCGTCACGCAAAGCCCATCGATTGTTCGCTCGCCTGCGTAGTGGTCCGCAGGGTGATTGCTTTTAGCTGGGTTATTCATTCGCGCCTCGCTTTGGCTGGAGTCAACTCCTCACGATCTACCGGAGATAACGCCCACAGCCCGACCATCAGCAGCACCACGAGTGCGCCCAGGTGTCCGAGCAGGTCCTCTCGCCCGGTTTTTATCTCAATTAGATATCCGATCACTCCAGCGATAAGAAGTAGCGCAGAGAATACTAATTTTTTTGAGGCCGGCATAAAATCTTCTCCATTATTTTCCGACAGCAGTCAACGATTTGCAGGTTCCGGACCGGGCTTCGAAGAAGCTTTTGAAACATGTGGCAGCAGGTGCGGAGTCTTCTCCGTCTGACGTAGATCCTTTTTAATATGCTTGGTGCTGTAACCGTTGAATAAATGACCGATCAACCCCCGATCAAGGTCAGAAGTACCGTAGACCCAATCCCAGAACGGGAACACGATGCTCATGTTGGTTTCCATCATGATCGAGTGGTTGTGATGGGCGGTGTGGTGGCGCCTCGCGGTATTGACGATAGGGCAATGCCGCACGAACCAATTGTCACCGACGTGGCAAAGAAAGTGCAGAACCTCGTAGAATAGGTAGGTACCGATAGTCGAAGCCATGAGTAGCCAGCCGACATTGCCGGATATTACCCACCCTGCTACGAGCGCCGACGGTAACATCATCAGCGTAGAGATGGTGAGAGTAAATGGTGGGAAAAGCGTGACTCGCCAATCTCGATGATTCGCATATCGTGGCTCTTCAGCTGTAAAAAACTGGTGGTGCATGAGTGTGTGACGTACATATAAAAGGCGCCCCATGCCGGACTTCTTTGGCCTGTGCAAGAGGAAGCGGTGGGTATAATATTCGACCCACTGTCCGCCTAAGAATACTACCGGTATCGTCAACCACTCCCACCACAAAACCTCACTTAGGTTCATGGTGAAAAAAAAGATTGCGTAGAGACCAATTCCGAAGATCAAGAATGCGTGCACATATCCATTATACCAACCGCTCGTGCGCGAACGGTAAACTTCGCGATATCGGCGCTGCCGTTCATTCATCGGGCTATTATGTATCTCCATGGGACGTCCTCCAAACATTGTTGAAGCGTGCTTTGTAAGGCGCGCGGCAATCTAAGGCTGCATGAAATATATTAGACGTATATTTCTTGCTTTTCAAGCAAGTCTACTCACTGACCCCGGCTTATTCATGAGGTCGGCCTGAAAACGAAGATGGCGAGTGGTTTTCTCTTGTAGAATCAGGATGTTCCTGCCAGAACACGATTCAAGAGGACCACTCGCCATGGGTGAAACCCTAACGACCTGGTCGCCCTCGTGCAACGGCTCTGTCCGTGTTGAGCTGAGCGGCCAGCGCACCACTAGCGACAGCGGCGCCCTGCTGCTGCGTGAAGCCCTCGACAACAGCGGCGTGATCGAGGCGCTGGAAGACAATCTGGTCGACTTCCGCAACCCGCTACGCATCCGCCACTCGCTGGCCAGCCAGCTGCGTACCCTGGTGCTGCAACGGGCGATGGGCTGGATCGATCTCAGCGATACCGAAACGCTGCGCCGTGACCCGCTTTGGCAGTTGGCCTGCAGCGATGCACGCGGCATGACGCCCCTGGTCCAGGACCGGCCGTCTCAAGCCACGCTGTCGCGGCTGCTGAGCTGCCTCGGTCGTAACGACAATATCGATGCCGTGCACGAAGGCCTGTTGCGGCTGGTGGTCTGGCGCCTGACCTCGCTGCAGAACGGTGAACGCCCCAAACAGCTGACGCTGGACATCGACGGCCTGCCGATCGAGGTGCATGGCCATCAGGGCGGGTCGGCCTATCATGGCCTTTACGGGGCCCGCATCTACTCGCCGCTGGTCGCCTCGCTGGCCGAGACCGGCGACATGGTGGGCGGCCTGCTGCGCGAGGGCAACGCCGGCCCGGCCGAGAACGCCGACAAAACCGAGGAGCTAGCCATGAACCTGTTTACGCACATTGCCAATCTCATCACCTCCGTCGTCCGGCCAGAAAAAGCGGCATTCACCACGGTCATCTATCCCAGCCAGGGAAAAGCGGTCGTGGTGCATGACGGCCTTGGTATTCGCCAGGAACGCTGGTGGTATCAGGTCGATTCGCAGAGAGAAGAAGATATGGACACGAGCACGTCCTTCAACCTCATGCAGCAGGATCACACTGTTTGGGCCGATCCGGTCGGTCAGATCCAAGCCGAGGATATTTCCTCAGCTTTCTCATCGACCCACTTCGAGCCCATGGAAACCTTCTGGCTCAATCCCGCCAACGGAATGCCCATGCTCGACAGCTGTTTCGATGTCATGGGTAACGCGTTCGGCACGGACACGATGACTGACAGCCTGTCGTTTGATCACGGCATGAGCAGCTTCGGAGACAGTTTTTCGTCCTTCGGCTTCGACTAACGGGCAGTCGCCACAGCACTCAGAGGAGTTTGATCATGTCGTCACTTGCACTGGCTGTTAGCTTCATCCTCGTCTTCGCTATCGGAATTTCCTGGCTAGCCCTGACATTCGATACACGCATTGAACGCAGTAGGCTCGTTCGGCAGATTCCGTTGCCACTGGACGCACCAAGCTCTACCCACCGCCGTCGAGCACAGTCCGGACTGCGGCCAGTGATGGCAGTGACAGGCTGCTTGCTGGTCCTGCTTTCCGGAATGGGTGCCGCCATCCTCGGCAGACTGGCCATCATGCAGCCGACTGAAGCTGCTGCCATGTTCATGGCCTATCCGCTGCTGAAGATTCTCTGGAGTCAGATTATGGGCGCGGGACCAATTGTCTGCGTCGTCCTGGCCGTACCCGGAACCTACTGTATTTGTGTCGGACTCAGGAGCGATAAACGCTGAGACCAGCGTTGCCGTTTGACCTCCACCTTGGCAACGGGATCGCGTTTAAGGATGCTTTTCCAGTCAGACAGCACCATAGCGTTGCCACCGGACAGCCACTACGGCGACACGTCGATGACGAAAGCCACATAGACGAAGCCCTGCCAAGAACTGACGTAGGTGAAGCCCGATACCCAGAGCGCGTTTGGCAGCTCGGCGCGGAACTGGCGATTGACCTTGTCCAGCGGGCACGGAGTCACCTTGTCGCTGACGGTAGTCATGACCGGTTTGCCGCGTACGACGCCTTTGAGCCCCGGCCGACGCATCAGTCACTCCACCGTACAGCGCGTCGCTACCACGCCTTCACGCCTGAGTTGGCGCCAGACCTTGCGCGCACCGTAGACGTGGAAGTATTCGTCCCAGACCCCCTGGATATGCGTGCTCAACACATCGTCACGTCGTACTCGCCGAGAGCGCCGCTCGGGGTCGATCTGGCAGCGTGCATGCGCGTAGTAGGTCGATTGAGCGATGGCAGCACCCGGCAGGGTCTGACGCTTTTCCCTGGATGGGACAGCTTTTCCCTACCAGCGGTGACACAACCCAACGGGTATTACCGCCTCATAACTAGGGGGGCTCGCAGAATTCGGAAAAAATCGTACGCTAAGGTTTTCCGGGCATCCGTAGGGGCCGAAACTTCCCGTCTTCCAGTCTGCGGCTCTGCCGCCAGACGTAATCGCCGGTGAGGTTGATGTGCTCCCAGCCCAGCGGCGACAGGAATTGCAGCAGCTCGCCGTCCACCGGCTTGCCGGCCTCGACCAACCCCTGGGTGGCGCGCTCCAGGTACACCGTGTTCCACAGCACGATAGCCGCCGTCACCAGGTTGAGGCCGCTGGCCCGGTAGCGCTGCTGCTCGAAGCTCCGATCCCTGATTTCCCCAAGGCGGTTGAAGAACACCGCCCTGGCCAGCGAGTTGCGCGCCTCACCTTTGTTCAGGCCGGCATGCACGCGGCGGCGCAGCTCAACACTTTGCAGCCAGTCTAGGATGAACAGCGTGCGTTCGATCCGGCCCAGCTCGCGTAGGGCGACAGCCAGGCCGTTCTGGCGCGGATAGCTGCCGAGCTTGCGCAGCATCAGCGAGGCGGTGACGGTGCCCTGCTTGATCGAGCTGGCCAGGCGCAGGATGTCGTCCCAATGAGCGCGCACGTGCTTGATGTTCAGGGTGCCGCCGATCAGTGGGCGCAGCGTCGGGTAGGCCTGCACCCCCTGCGGCACGTACAGCTTGGTTTCGCCGAGGTCGCGGATGCGCGGCGCGAAGCGAAAACCCAGCAGATGCATCAGGGCGAAGACGTGATCGGTGAAGCCGGCCGTGTCGGTGTAGTGCTCCTCGATCCGCAGGTCGGACTCGTGGTACAGCAGGCCGTCGAGCACATAGGTGGAATCGCGCACGCCGACATTCACCACGCGGGTGCTGAACGGGGCGTACTGATCGGAGATATGGGTGTAGAACAGCCGCCCCGGCTCGCTGCCGTACTTCGGATTGACGTGCCCGGTGCTCTCGCCCCGGCCGCCCGCCCGGAAGCGCTGGCCATCGGAGGATGAGGTGGTGCCGTCGCCCCAGTGAGCGGCGAAGGCATGCCGGTACTGGTGGTTGACCAGCTCGGCCAGGGCTGCCGAATAGGTTTCGTCGCGGATGTGCCAGGCTTGCAGCCAGGACAGTTTGGCGTAGGTCAGGCCGGGGCTCGACTCGGCCATCTTGGTCAGCCCGAGGTTGATCGCATCGCCGAGGATCGCGGACAGCAGCAACGTCCGATCTTTGGCCTCGGCCCCGTCCTTCAGGTGGGTAAAGTGGCGGCTGAAGCCCGTCCAGTCGTCCACGTCCATCAGTAGTTCGGTGATCTTGATGCGCGGCAGCAACTGGCTGGTCTGGTCGATCAGTGTCTGCGCCTGATCCGGCACCGCCGCATCCAACGGGGTGATCTTCAGGCCGGACTCGGTGAGGATGGCATCGGGCAGCTCGTTGTCCTTGGCCAAGCGGGTGACGGTGGCCAACTGCTCGTCCAGCAGCTGCAAGCGCTCTTCCAGGTACTGGTCGCTGTTCGGGTTGATCGCCAGGGGCAGGGACTGATCCCGCTTGAGCGCGGCGAACTTGTCCGCCGGCAGCAGGTAGTCGTCGAAGTCGCGGAACTGCCGCGAGCCCTTGACCCAGATGTCGCCGGAGCGCAGGGCGTTCTTCAGCTCGGACAGCGCGCAGATTTCGTAGAAGCGCCGGTCGAGGCCTTCCGGGGTTACCACCAGCGGTTTCCAGCGCGGCTTGATGAAGGCCGTAGGGGCCTCGGCCGGCACCTTGCGCAGGTTGTCGGCGTTCATCTCGCGCAGGGTCTGCACGGCTGCCAGCACGCCTTGCGCGGCCGGGGCGGCGCGCAGCTCCAGCACTTCCAGCAGGGCCGGCGTGTACCGGCGCAGGGTGGCGAAGTTCTCGCCGACCAGGTGCAGATGATCGAAACCCTCCGGCCGGGCCAGCAGCTCGGCCTCGCTGACGCTCTCGGTGAACTCGTCCCAGGGAATCACCGCCTCGATGGCGGCATAGGGGTCGCTGCCGCTTTCCTTGGCCTCCAGCAGCGCCTGGCCGATCTTCGAGTAAAGGCGCACCTTGTCGTTGATTGCCTTGCCCTGCTTCTGGAACTGCTGCTGATGCTTGTGCTTCGCGCCGCTGAACAGCTTGACCAGGATGCGGTCGTGCAGATCCACCAGCTCATCAATCACAGTCGCGGTGCTCTCCAGCACTACGGCGGCCAGGGTCGCATAGCGCCGCTGCGGCTCGAACTTGCCAAGGTCTTTGGGCGTCATCTGCCCGCCCTCGCGGGCCAGCTTGAGCAGTCGGTTCTGGTGGATGTGCCGGCCGAGGCCTTCGGGCAAGTCCACCAGCTGAAATGTCTTCAGCCGTTCGATGTGTTCAAGCATGTGCCGGGAGTTGGGTTTCAGCGGTGCCTGCCGCAGCCAGGTCAACCAGGTGATGCTGCTGCCGGCCTTGAGCTTCAGCAGTTCGTCCAGCTTGGCACGGTGCGAGTCCGTGAGCGGCCCGACCAAGGCGCGGTAGACCCGGCGATTGGCGAGGGCAATGGCTTCCGAGCAGGCTCGATCAATCACGCTCAGCGCCGGCAGGATGCGCCGTTTCTGCCGGAGACTCTCCAGCGCCTGACCGGCCAGCAGCAAGCCCTTGTCGGTCTGCTGGGCCAGCTCGGTCAACTCGCGCACCAGGACGCGGAAGTCGGATAGGCCGAAGGGAGCCAGTTGCAGGTAGGTGCGCAGTTCTAGGGCGTGTTCGCGGCGGGTCACGTCGCGCTCACCGTACTTCGCCCAGCTCGCCGGATCGACCTGAACCTGCTTGGCCACCCACAGGATAACCGGCTCGGCCAGCTCGCTGTCGGTGCCCAACGCATAGCCAGGGTAGCGCAGCAGGCAGAGCTGCACCGCAAAGCCCAAGCGGTTGGCATCGCCGCGCCGCTGGCGGATCAGCGATAGATCGGAATCGTTGAAGGTGTAGTAGCGGATCAGGTCATCCTGGCTTTCCGGCAACGCAAGCAGGGTGTCCCGCTCCGTGGCCGAGAGGATCAAGCGACGCGGCATGTATCAGTCGTCCGTGCGGAGGTACTGGTAGAGGGTTTCCCGGCTGATGTTGAACTCGCGGGCAAGCTGCGCCTTGGGCTCGCCGGCCGTCGCTCGCTGCCGCAGGGTAGCAGCCTGCTCATCGGACAGGGCTTTCTTGCGGCCCCGGTACGCGCCACGCTGCTTGGCCAAGGTGATGCCCTCACGCTGCCGCTCGCGGATCAGGGCGCGCTCGAACTCAGCGAAGGCCCCCATCACCGACAGCATCAGGTTGGCCATCGGCGAGTCCTCGCCAGTGAACACCAGGCCCTCCTTCAGGAACTCGATGCGCACGCCGCGTTGAGTCAGCTTCTGTACCAAGCGACGCAGGTCATCGAGGTTGCGGGCCAGCCGGTCCATGCTGTGCACCACCACTGTATCGCCTTCGCGGACGAAGCTCAGCAGCGCTTCGAGCTGGGGGCGCTGGGTGTCCTTGCCCGATGCCTTGTCGGTGAACACCTTGCTCACCTGTGTCTGTTCCAGCTGGCGTTCCGGGTTCTGGTCGAAGCTGCTGACCCGGACGTAGCCGATGCGGTGCCCCTGCACGATGTCTCCTTGGTTGAAGGCGGCTTAAGTGCTCCTTCTGTTCCGTTGTGCCTCAAACCCCGTTTCTGTCAGGCTGAAATCTATGACCTTCGCAGGCATGTGTCAAAAAATGCGAAAGATGACTCTATTCTGACTAAGCGGCGCGTGTCGTTTTCAGAAGGCGACTGCATGAAATATCAGGAGTCGGCTGCACTGCCAGAACTGGCCGCCTGCAAGGCAGCGTAGAGAGCGGTTTTTCCTACCTTGAGGCGTGCGGCGGCCTCGCGGACATTCAAGCCGTTGGCGACAAGCTCCCGCGCTCGTTGCAACTTGTCGGCAGTGACAACCGGCTTGCGTCCGCCTTTGCGCCCGCGTGCGGCGGCAGCGGTCAACCCGGCCTTAGTGCGCTCGCGGATCAGGTCGCGCTCGAACTGGCCCAGCGCACCGAACACATGGAAGATGAGCCGTCCGCCCGGCGTGGTGGTGTCGATGTTTTCAGTCAACGAGCGGAAGCCGACGCCCCGTGCTTCCAGCTTGCCGACCGTCTCAATCAGGTGCGGCAGGGAGCGGCCAAGCCGATCCAGCCGCCAGACGACCAGCACATCGCCATCGCGCAGATAAGCCAGCGCATCGGCCAAGCCGGGCCGGTCTGCCTTGGCCCCGGATGCCGTGTCCTCGAAAACCCGTTCGCAGCCTGCATTGCGCAGCGCATCCGTCTGCAAGGCGGTGTCCTGTTCCGCCGTCGATACCCGCGCATAGCCGATGAGTGCCATTTCCGCCCATTTGTCCGTTATACCGTCCGCCTATCTTATTGTCCGTCATCCCGTTGCGCAAGATGTTTTCGGACAGGCGTCCGGTTTGGCCGCCTAATGATCGTTTGACGGACAAGGCGGCTGGCGTCAGCCGAAAAGCTCGCTGTGCGAGCCAAGCCGCGCCAGGCGCAGGATGTCGGGATCGGACTTGCGGTAGATCAGCAGCAGGTCGGGCTTGATGTGGCATTCACGGTAGCCCGCCCAATCGCCGGAAAGGTCGTGATCGCGGTAGCGCGCATCGAGGGGCTGATCGGTCGCCAGCGCGACCAATACCGGCTTGAGCGCGTCATCGAGCGTGGCGCGGTGCTGGCCCTTGGCCTCGCGCTTGTAATCGCGTTTGAACGCGGAGGAACGGTCAATCGTCCGCATGCAAATCCGCCATCAGATCGTCCACGCTGGTGAACTTCTTGCCCTTGCCCGCTTCCAGTTCGGCAATGGCCTTCTTGGTGGTGGCATTGGGCACCTTCACATCGAAGGGCAGGCGGTGTTCGTCGGCGATGCGCAGCATCAGCAGGCGGATGGCGTCGGAAATCGACAACCCCATTGCTTCGAGCGCGCTGGCGGCACGCTCCTTGGTGTTGGTGTCGATGCGGGCGCGGACGTAGGTGTCGGCAGTGGTACTCATGGTAATTCTCCGGGAACGATTCAGATACTCACATTGTAGTCACAATGCGACCACATAACAAGGCCGCATCGTGCAGGGGAGTTCTGAGCAATTCCGGCCCCTTGCGGTACTTCGTGCATAGGACTGCTGACACGGCCCGTTCAGAAGTCGGCTGCACACCGGTCGGGCCTGCCCCGCGAACTGGTGCAGTCGTCTTCTGAAAATGACACTGGCGTCAGTGCCTGCCAGGGTTCGACAAAAGGATCGTTTTTCGAAACTATCCAGACGTTGCAAGGGTTTGCGGGGCAGCGACTGAGCTTAAGTGCACTTTCTGTTCCGTTGCTCCCCCAACCCCAAGCTCTCGTGGGCCAGCGGCGAGCCGGTGGAGAGAAGCGCCTTGAGGCGTTGCAATTTGTGCGTTTCGCGTGGCTTGGCGCCGGCCTTCTCCAGCGCGGCGAGGTACTTGGCACTGGTGCCGAAGATGCTGATGCCCTCGGCATCGATCAGCTCGATCAGGCGTTCGGGCCCCGGATGGAAGGGCGAGCCGTCGAACAGCACCAGGGTGGCGCCCAGGGCCAGGCCGGAGACCAGCCAGTTCCACATCATCCAGCCGCAGGTGGTGTAGTAGAACAGGCAATCGTTGGCCGTCAGGTCGGTGTGCAGGCCGAGTTCCTTGACGTGCTGCAGCAGGGTGCCGCCCACGCCGTGGACGATGCACTTGGGCACGCCGGTGGTGCCGCTGGAGTAGAGGATGTATAGCGGCTGGTCGAAGGGCACGGCGGTGAATTCGGGTTCGCCGCCGGGGCGGTAGAAGTCCTGCCACAGCGACACTCGGGCCTGGGTGCTGAAGTCGGCGGGCTTCGCCTCGGGCCGGGAGTAGGGCACGACGACGAGTTGCTCCAGGCTCGGCAGGCGTTCGAGGATTTCACCCAGCTTGGCGGCCAGGTCCAGATTCTTGCCGGCGTAGCGGTAGCCGGCAGCGGCGATCAGCACCTTGGGCTCGATCTGGCCGAAGCGGTCGATCACCCCCTGGGTGCCGAAGTCCGGCGAACAGGACGACCAGGTGGCGCCGAGGCTGGTGGCGGCGAGCATGCCCACCACCGTCTGCCAGGTGTTGGGCATAAAGGCCGCGACCCGGTCGCCGACGCCCACGCCAGCCGCGCGCAGGCTGCGCTGCAGGCCAGCGACATGCCCGGCCAGCTCCAGGTAGCTGAGCTGCTCGCGGCTGCCGTCTTCGCCCACGGCCACCAGCGCCGGATGCGGGTCGCGGCGGCGCAGCAGGTGTTCGGCGAAATTCAGCCGGGCGCCGGGGAACCAATCGGCGTCGGGCATGGCCGGGCCCTCGCGCAGCACCCGCTCGGCGGGCGCGCTGAAGCGAATCTCGAAGAAATCGACGATGGCCTGCCAGAAGGCCTCGCGCTGTTCGATGCTCCAGGCGTGCAGGGCCGGGTAGTCAGCCAGTTCGAGGCCGTGGCGCCGGTTGATCAGGCGGCGGAAGGCATCCAGGCGGGTAGCGGCGATACGTTCGGCGGAGGGCGTCCAGAGAGGCTGCTGCATGGCCGGTCCTCGTCGTTGCTTGTCGGTACTTTCTACCCTAGCGCAAGCGGACGGGGTTGCCTTGACGCGCAGCGACGCTTATCGCCACGCGACCGACCTTCTGCCGCAGTGACGCCACCACGGCAACTGGCGCGAAACGCAAGGTGGCTCGGAGCGTAGGGTGGATCACGCTTCACCGATCCACCATGGCGTGACACCGTGGTGAGGATTGGTGGATGAACAAAGCGTCATCCACCCTACGGGCTTATCGGCTCAGGCGTGCGCGCGCCACCCGCGAACCGTTGGCCTTGCCCAGCACCTCGCAGATGCGCTGGCCGGCGGCGATCAGCTTGTCCATGTCGATGCCGGTGTCGATGCCCAGACCCTGCAGCATGTAGAGCACGTCCTCGGTGGCGACATTGCCGGTGGCGCCCTTGGCGTAGGGACAGCCGCCGAGGCCGGCGACCGAACTGTCGAACACCTGGATGCCTTCGAGCAGGCTGGCGTAGATATTGGCCAGGGCCTGGCCGTAGGTGTCGTGGAAATGTCCGGCCAGCAGGTGGCGGGGGATGTCGCGGCCGACCACGTTGATCAGGTGGCGGGTCTTGCCCGGCGTGCCGGTGCCGATGGTGTCGCCGAGCGATACCTCGTAGCAGCCCATGGCGTACAGCTCGCGGGCGACGCTGGCGACCTGCGCCGGGTCGATCTCGCCGTCGTAGGGGCAGCCGAGCACGCAGGACACATAGCCGCGCACGCGCACCTTGGCGGCCTTGGCCGCCTCCATCAGCGGCACGAAGCGCTCCAGACTCTCGGCGATGGAGCAGTTGATGTTCTTCTGCGAAAAGGCCTCGCTGGCGGCGGCGAATACCGCCACCTCTTCGACCTCGGCCTGCAGGGCGGCCTCGAAGCCTTTCAGGTTCGGCGTCAGCGCGGCGTAGGTGACGCCCGGCTGGCGCTGGATGGCGGCGAAGACGTCGGCGGAGCCGGCCATCTGCGGCACCCATTTGGGCGAGACGAAGCTACCAACCTCGACATAACCGAGGCCGGCGGCGCTCAGGTCGTCCACCAGGCGCACCTTGTCGGCCACGCTGATCGGCTGTTTCTCGTTCTGCAGGCCGTCGCGCGGGCCGACTTCGACCAGGCGTACGGATTTGGGCAGGCTCATCGGGGTTCCTCGTATGTATCCGTTGTCATCGCGCGTGCGCGGTGGCGTAGGGTGCGCCGTGCGCACCATGGGGTTTGGCTATCTTAGGGCGCTTGCTGCGCATGACGCACGACAGCGTAGGGTGGATGTCGCTTTTTACATCCACCAACGCAGCCGTTGGTGCGCAAAGCCTAGGCGGCCCCGCGACACCCTACGACAATTCCACCAGCACCGCGCCGTCGCCGACCAGCTCGCCTTCGCGGCAGTAGATGGCCTTGACCGTGCCGGCCTCGGGCGCGCGGATGCTGTGTTCCATCTTCATCGCTTCCAGCACCACCAGGGCGGTGCCGGCCTCCACGGCCTGGCCCGGCTCGACCAGTACGCGGACGATGCTGCCGTTCATCGGCGCGGTCAGGCCGCCGTGCTGATGATGGCTGGCCTCGGCGGCGGCGATCGGGTCGAAGCGGCTGACCGCGTGCAGTTCTCCCTGCCATTGCAGGTACAGGGTGTCGCCCTGGCGGATCGCGGGCAGGCGCTGCTGCGCCGCGCCGGGCACCAGCAGGCTGTCGCCCTGCAGATGCGCCTGGCCGCTGGCGCGCACCTTGCGGCTGCTGCCCTGGCAGCTCAGGTGCAGTTCGATCTCCGCCGGGCCGCCGCTGCGCCAGCCGCTGCGCGCGGCCCAGGGCGAATGGGCGTCGTCGGCGCGACGGTGTGCGGCTTCGCTCTGGATAAAGGCATCGGCCGCCAGTTGCCAGAAGGCCTCCGGCAGCTCGCTGGGCGGTGGCAGCAGCTGCGCCTCGTGGCGCGGGATAAAGCCGGTGTCCAGCTCGGCGGCGGCGAAGGCCGGATGGGCCAGCACGCGACGCAGGAAGGCCAGGTTGGTCTTGACCCCGCCGACCAGGGTTTCGTCGAGCATGGCCAGCAGGCGCAGGCGCGCTTCCTCGCGGTTCTCGCCCCAGGCGATGACCTTGCCGAGCATGGGATCGTAGAAGGGCGAGACCACATCGCCCTGGGCCACGCCGCTGTCGGTACGTCGGCCGGGGCCGGCGGCGGCTTCGCGGTACAGCGCCAGGGTGCCGGTGGCCGGGAGGAAGTCGTGGTCCGGATCTTCCGCGTACAGGCGCACCTCGATGGCGTGGCCGTTAAGCGGCACTTGTTCCTGCGTGATCGGCAGCGCCTCGCCGCGGGCGACGCGAATCTGCCAGGCCACCAGGTCGAGGCCGGTGATCAGCTCGGTGACCGGGTGTTCCACCTGCAGGCGGGTGTTCATCTCCATAAAGAAGAAGTCGCCGCGCTCGTCCAGCAAAAATTCCACGGTGCCGGCGCCGACGTAGCCGATGGCCTGGGCGGCCTTGACCGCCGCCTCGCCCATGGCGCGGCGCAGTTCGGGTGACAGGCCGGGGGCGGGGGCTTCTTCCACCACCTTCTGGTGGCGGCGCTGGATCGAGCAGTCGCGCTCGTTCAGGTACAGGCAGTGGCCGTGCTGGTCGGCGAATACCTGAATTTCCACGTGGCGCGGTTTGAGTACGTATTTTTCCACCAGCATGCGCGAGTCGCCGAACGACGACTGCGCCTCGCGCTGGGCGCTGGCCAGGGCCTCGGCCAGCTCGCTTTCGCGCTCGACCACCTTCATGCCCTTGCCGCCACCGCCGGCAGCGGCCTTGAGCAGCACCGGGTAGCCGATGCGCTCGGCGGCCTGGCGGAAGGTGTCGATATCCTGCGCTTCGCCGTGATAGCCGGGCACCAGCGGCACGCCGGCGGCCTCCATCAGCGCCTTGGCCGCGGACTTGCTGCCCATGGCGTCTATGGCCGAGGCGGGCGGGCCGAGGAAGATCAGCCCGGCTTCTTCGATGGCGCGGGCGAAACCGGCGTTTTCCGAGAGAAAGCCGTAGCCGGGGTGGATGGCCTGGGCGCCGCTGGCCCTGGCCGCGTCGATCAGCTTGTCGATCAGCAGGTAGCTTTCCGCCGGCTTGGCGCCGCCCAGATTCACCGCCAGGTCGGCCTCGCGCACATGCCGCGCCGTGGCGTCGATGGCGCTGTGCACCGCCACGGTACGGATGCCCATGGCCTTGGCCGTGCGCATCACGCGGCAGGCGATCTCGCCGCGGTTGGCCACCAGCAGGGTGTCGATAGGCTTGAGGTTCATGCTTGTTGCTCCTGCCAGGCGGGCGTGCGTTTGTCGAGGAAGGCGCGCAGGCCTTCCTGGCCTTCGGCGCTGACGCGCAGACGGGCGATGGCGTTCTCGGTATAGCGGCGCAGGGCCGGCGTCAGTTCGCCGCTGCCGACTTCGCGCAGCAGGTCCTTGCTGGCGCGCATGGCCTGCGGGCTATTGAGCAGCAGGTTGGCGATCCAGGCCTCGGCCTGGGTATCGAGTTCGGCGGCCGGGCAGGTCTCGGCGAGCAGCCCGAGCTCGCGGGCGCGGTGGCCGTCGAAGCGCTCGGCGGTCAGTGCGTAGCGCTTGGCCGCGCGTTCGCCCAGTGCTTGGACCACGAAGGGACTGATCACCGCCGGGGCCAGGCCGATACGCACTTCGGACAGGGAGAACAGGCTGTCCTCGGCGCCGATGGCCATGTCGCAGCAACTGACCAGGCCCACCGCACCGCCGAAGGCCGCGCCCTGCACCACGGCCAGGGTGGGGATCTTCAGGGCGGCCAGGTTGTACATCAGCTCGGCCAGCTCGCGGGCGTCATTGAGGTTGGCGTTGTAGTCGAGCTCGGCGGCCTGCTGCATCCAGGCCAGGTCGGCGCCGGCAGAAAAGTGCTTGCCGCGGCCGCGCAGCAGCAAAAAGCGCAGGCTCTTGTCCTCGCCAACGGCGTCGAGGGCGAGGATCAACTCGCGGATCATCGCGGCGTTGAAGGCGTTGTTCTTCTCCGGGCGGTTGAGCCACAGGGTGGCAAAACCGCGCGGGTCTTTTGCAAGCTCGATGGTGGTGAAGTCGGTCATGGTCATTCCGTAGGGTGCGCCGTGCGCACCGATACATTGGATTCGGTGTGGGAGGGGCTTTAGCCGCGACCTGTAGCGCGGTTGTCGCGGCTGAAGCCCCTCCCACGGATTACATGCGGAACACACCGAAACGGGTCGGCTCGATCGGTGCATTGAGGCTGGCCGACAGGGCCAGGGCCAGCACTTCGCGGGTCTGCGCCGGGTCGATCACGCCGTCGTCCCACAGTCGGGCGCTGGAGTAGTATGCGTGCGCCTGCTTCTCGTACTGCTCGACTATGGGCTGCTTGAGGCGCTGCTCGTCCTCGTCCGAATAGTGCTGACCGGCGCGCTCGGCCTGCTCGCGCTTGACCTGCACCAGCACGCCCGCGGCCTGTTGCGCGCCCATCACGCCGATCTTGGCGTTGGGCCACATCCATAGAAAACGCGGGTCGTAGGCGCGGCCGCACATGCCGTAGTTGCCGGCGCCGAAGCTACCGCCGATGATCACGGTGAACTTCGGCACCTGGGCGCAGGCCACGGCGGTGACCAGCTTGGCGCCGTGTTTGGCGATACCGCCCTCTTCATATTTTTTCCCGACCATAAAGCCGGTGATGTTCTGCAGGAACAGCAGCGGAATGCCGCGCTGGCAGGCCAGTTCGACGAAGTGCGCGCCTTTCTGCGCCGACTCGGCGAAGAGGATGCCGTTATTCGCCAGGATCGCCACCGGGTAGCCGTCGATGCGGGCGAAGCCGCACACCAGGGTGGTACCGAACAGCGCCTTGAATTCATCGAACTGCGAGTCGTCGACGATACGGGCGATCACCTCGCGCACGTCGAACGGCTGCTTGGCATCACTCGGAATCACCCCGTACAACTCCTCGGCCGGGTAGCGCGGGGCGATGGGCGCGCGGGCGTCGAGCTGGCCGAGCTTGCGCCAGTTGAGATTGGCGATGCTGCGCCGGGCCAGGGCCAGGGCATGTTCGTCGTCGTCGGCATAGTGGTCGGCCACGCCGCTGGTCTTGCAGTGCACATCGGCGCCGCCCAGCTCCTCGGCACTCACCACTTCACCGGTGGCGGCCTTGACCAGAGGCGGGCCGGCCAGAAAGATCGTCGCTTGCTGGCGCACCATAATGGTCTCGTCGCTCATCGCCGGCACGTAGGCGCCGCCGGCGGTGCAGGAGCCCATCACCACGGCGATCTGGGGAATCCCCATTGCGCTCATATTGGCCTGGTTGAAGAAGATCCGCCCGAAATGCTCGCGGTCGGGGAACACCTCGTCCTGGCGCGGCAGGTTGGCGCCGCCGGAGTCCACCAGGTAGATGCACGGCAGGCGGTTCTCGCGGGCGATGGCCTGGGCGCGCAGGTGCTTTTTCACGGTCAGCGGGTAGTAGCTGCCGCCTTTTACCGTGGCGTCGTTGGCCACGATCATGCACTCGACGCCTTCGACCCGGCCGATGCCGGCGATCACCCCGGCGGCGGGTACCTCTTCGCCGTAGACCTCGTGGGCGGCGAGCTGGCCGATCTCCAGGAAGGGCGAGCCGGGGTCGAGCAGGCGGTTGATGCGTTCGCGCGGCAGCAGCTTGCCACGCGCGGTGTGGCGCGCCTGGGCCTTCTCGCCGCCGCCTTCGTGCAGGCGGGCGAGCAGGGCGCGCAGGTCGGCGACCTGCTCGAGCATGGCCGCGCTGTTGGCGGCGAACTCCGGGGAGCGGGTATTGATCTGGGTATGCAGGATGGCCATGGTCGCTTCCTGTAGGGTGCGTCGTGTGCACCCTGCCGTTGTTTTGGTGCGCATGGCGCACCCTACGGATTACTTGGTTTCGTTGAACAGCTCGCGGCCGATCAGCATGCGGCGGATCTCGCTGGTGCCGGCGCCGATCTCGTAGAGCTTGGCGTCGCGCAACAGGCGGCCGGCCGGGTACTCGTTGGTGTAGCCGTTGCCGCCGAGCAGCTGGATGGTGTCCAGGGCCATCTTGGTGGCCATTTCGGCGGTGTAGAGGATCACCGCCGCGGCGTCCTTGCGCGATTCCTCGCCGCGGTCGCAGGCCTTGGCGACGTTGTACAGGTAGGACTTGGAGGCGTTCATGCCGGCGTACATGTCGGCCAGCTTGCCCTGCACCAGCTGGAATTCGCCGATGGACTGCTTGAACTGCTGGCGCTCGTGCACGTAGGGCAGCACCACGTCCATGCAGGCGCTCATGATCCCGGTGGGGCCGCCGGAGAGCACGGTGCGCTCGTAGTCCAGGCCGCTCATCAGCACGCGCACACCGCCGCCTTCGCTACCCAAGATGTTTTCTTCCGGCACCTCGCAGTCTTCGAACACCAGCTCGCAGGTGTTGGAGCCGCGCATGCCCAGCTTGTCCAGCTTCTGGTGGCGGGAGAAGCCCTTGAAGTCGCGCTCGACGATAAAGGCGGTCATGCCGCGCGAGCCGGCGTTGATGTCGGTCTTGGCGTAGATCACGTAGGTGTTGGCGTCCGGGCCGTTGGTGATCCACATCTTGTTGCCGTTGAGCAGGTAACGGTCGCCGCGCTTCTCGGCGCGCAGCTTCATCGACACCACATCGGAGCCGGCGTTGGGCTCGCTCATGGCCAGGGCGCCGACGTGCTCGCCGGAGCACAGTTTGGGCAGGTACTTGAGCTTCTGCTCGTGAGTGCCGTTCTTGCGGATCTGGTTGACGCACAGGTTCGAGTGCGCGCCGTAGGACAGGCCAACCGAGGCGCTGGCGCGGCTGATCTCTTCCATGGCCACCACGTGGGCCAGGTAACCCATGTTGGTGCCGCCGTATTCCTCTTCCACGGTCATGCCCAGCAGACCCATGTCGCCGAACTTGCGCCACATGTCCATGGGGAACTCGTTGTCGCGGTCGATCTGCGCCGCGCGCGGGGCCAGCTCGGCCTGGGCGAAGTGGTGGACCGCATCGCGCAGCATGTCGATGGTTTCGCCGAGGCCGAAGTTGAGGGTGGGGTAGCTCATGGGACACCTTTTGTTGTTTTGGGGTGCGCCGTGCGCACCGGGTCGGTTGGGGGGGCGCGACGCACCCTACATGTCGGTTTCGGCCAGGGCTGCCAGGCAGCGCTCCTCGGCGGTATCGAGCTCCAGCTGCATCTGCCGGATGTCCAGCAGCTGCTGCTCGAGCTGGGCGCGGCGTGCGGCGATCTTTTCCATGAAGGTTTCCAGCTGCTTGCGGTTGCCGCTGCTGGGGTCATAGAGGTCGATCAGCTCCTTGCACTCGGCCAGGGAAAAACCGATGCGCTTGCCGCGCAGGATCAGTTTCAGGGTGACCAGATCGCGGGGGCTGAAGATGCGCTCCTGGCCGCGGCGCTCGGGGGCGAGCATGCCTTGCTCCTCGTAGAAGCGGATGGCGCGCGGCGTCACGTCCAGTTCGCGGGCCAGGTCGGAGATGGAGTAGGTGGTGGGCATCGGGGTGCTCTCGTTTACCTTTACGTTAACGTAAAGCTGGAAAAGCACCCCTGTCAAGTACGGACGATGCCGTCAGAAGGTGTGAACGGCCATGCCGAGCGCGCCAGCCAGCGCGCCCAGGACCATCTCCTGCTGCAGGCGCAGGCGGCTGGCGGGCTCGTCGCAGGCAGCCTGGGTCCAGGCCGGCAGCTGGTTGAGCAGCGAGACGATGGCCCGTACCGCGCCGCGACGGACAGCGTCTGGCGCCTGGCCGCACAGCGGCGCCACGGCCTGCAGCCAGTGCTGTTCGTAGCGCTCGCGCAGCTCGAGGATCTGCTCCAGCGGCTCGGGTGGCAGGCAGCACAGCTCGTATTCGGCCAGACGAAAGTGCAAGGGCATGCTCTGGTGCAACTGCAAGTGGCGTTCGAGCAGCGCGCGCAGCCGACTCCTGGCGTCGGGCTGGCTCTTGAGCAGTTGTTCGGCGCCCAGCGTCAGGGCGCTGTAGAACTCCTCGATGAACTCGAACAGCAGCGCTTCCTTGCTCTCGATATGGTTGTACAGCGAGCCGGCGGCGATACCCATATGGGCGGCCAGGTCACGCATGCCGACGCGACTGAAACCACGCTCGGCGAACAGCTCCAGCGCCGCACGCTGGGCATCCTGATAGCGTATTCCGGCCTTGCTGCGCGGCGCCGGGCGTGCCACCGGGCTAGACACGGAACTGCTCCGGGGCGCTGTCCTCGGCCTGGGTGACGTTCTGGTTGATATCTTCGCTCACGTGGACTTGCTCCAGGGTAGTGCTGGCGATGGATGTGGTGAGGTCGCCGAGATTGCGCAGCGCCTCGCCGCTTGCAGGTCGAGCCCGGACAACTCCGCGGCAGGTTCGGCAGAAGGGCGGGTGCGTGGCGCCCGCCGTTGCGTCAGAGCGGGTAGTGCGCCAGCTCGCGGGCGATCAGCAGGCGCTGGATCTCGCTGGACCCCTCGTAGATCTGGGTGATGCGCGCGTCGCGGTAGTACTTCTCCACCGGGAAGTCCTCCAGGTAGCCGTAGCCGCCGTGGATCTGGATGGCCTTGGAACACACCCATTCGGCCATTTCCGAGGCGAACAGCTTGGCCTGCGAGGCCTCCGACAGGCAGCTCAGGCCGGCGCTCTTCAGCTGCGCGGCATGCAGGATCAGCAGGCGCGCGGCGTTGAGCCGGGTGTGCATGTCGGCCAGCAGGTTGGCCACGCTCTGGTGCTCGGCGATCGGCTTGCCGAACTGCACGCGCTCGCGCGAGTAGCCCAGCGCCGCCTCGAAGGCCGCGCGGGCGATCCCCAGGGCCTGGGCGGCAATGCCGATACGCCCGCCCTCGAGGTTGGCCAGGGCGATGGCCAGGCCCTTGCCGCGCTCGCCGAGCAGGTTGTCTTGCGGAATGCGGCAGTCCTGCAGGGTCACCGCGCAGGTGTCCGAGGCCTTGATGCCCATCTTGTGCTCGCTGCGCTCGACCACGAAGCCGGGAGTGTCGGTCGGCACCAGAAAGGCCGACAGGCCCTTCTTGCCCAGCGCAGGATCGGTGACCGCGAAGACGATTGCCAGCTGCGCACGCTTGCCGTTGCTGACGAACTGCTTGGCGCCGTTGAGCACCCAGTGACCGTCCTGCAGCAGCGCCTGGGTGCGCAGGTTGTTGGCCTCGGAGCCGGCCTGCGGTTCGGTCAGGCAGAAGCAGCCGATGGCCTGGCCGCTGGCCAGCGCCGGCAGCCAGGCGTCCTGCTGGGCCGCGCTGCCGTACTTGAGCAGCGGCCCACAGCCCACCGAGTTGTGGATGCTCATCAGCGCGCCGAGGGCGCCGTCGCCGGCGGAGATTTCCTCCACGGCCAGGGCATAGGCCACATAGTCGGTGTAACTGCCGCCCCAGGCATCCGGCACCACCATGCCGAGCAGACCCAGTTCGCCCATCTGCGCCACCACGGCGTCGTCGATCCAGCCGGCCTGCTCCCAGGCCTGGGCGTGCGGCGCCACCTCGCTGCGGGCGAAGTCGCGCGCCATGTCGCGGATCATGCGTTGTTCTTCGGTCAGTTGCAGATCGTTCATCATGTTCTCCTGCGCTCAGGCGGTGCGAAGGGGCTTGCCGGAGGCCGGGCGGAAGCCGTTGAAGAAGGCCTGCACCCGCGCCGGCGCCAGCTCATCCAGGGTGGGCGGGTTCCAGCGCGGCTGCTTGTCCTTGTCGATGATCAGGGCGCGCACGCCTTCCATCAGGTCGCCCTTGGCGAACCACTGGTAATCCAGGTGCAGCTCCAGGGCGAAGCAGTCGGCCAGGCTCAGGTAGCGGCCGCGGCGCAGCAGCTCCAGGGTCACCGCCATGGCCAGCGGCGAGCGGCTGTCGAGTACGCGCAGGGTCTCCTCGGCCCAGTCGCGCAGCTCCGGGCGGCTCTCGCGGCGCAGCGCGTCGCGAATCGCCAGCAGGTCGGGCAGGGCGAAATGCTGGTCGATCGCCGGGCGCAAGGCCTTCAGCTCGGAACCGGGGATGCGCACGGTGGCCAGCTCGGTGAGCAGCGCGCGCAGGTCCTCGTGGGGCGAGTCGCTCCACTGCAGCTGGTCGAGACGGGCGTCCAGCTCGGCGAGCCGTTCGCTGGCCAGGCAGTAGTCGGCCAGGTCGGCGTAGAGCGCGTCGGCGGCGCGCACCTGCACGCCGGTGACACCCAGGTACAGGCCCAGTTCGCCCGGCAGGCGTGGCAGGAAGTAGCTGCCGCCGACATCGGGGAAGAAACCGATGCCGACCTCGGGCATGCCCATCCGCGTGCGCTCGGTGATCACTCGCAGCGAAGCGGCCTGGGCCAGGCCCATGCCGCCGCCCAGCACGTAACCGTCCATCAGCGCCAGTACCGGCTTGGCGTAGCCGTGCAGGTATTCGTCGAGGGCGTATTCCTCTTCGAGGAACAGCACGTTCTGGTTGTCGCCGGCACGCTGGCTCTCGTACAGCATGCGGATGTCGCCGCCGGCGCAGAAGGCCTTGCCGCCGGCGGCACGCAGGACCACGGCGACTATCGCCGGGTCCTGCTCCCAGGCCCAGAGGTGGCGGCAGAGCAGGCGCACCATGGGCAGGTCGAGGGCGTTGAGGCCCTCGGGGCGGTTCAGCGTCAGATGGCCGATGCCGTTGCGCACCTCGGCCAGTACCGCTTGCTCCTGGCTCATGTTCAGGCTTCCCGACGGAACAGGTTGATGATCGCGGAGAAGTCCAGGCCGCCATGGCCCTGCAGGCTGAAGGTCTGGTACAGCTGCTGGGCGGTGGCGCCAAGCGGCACCGGCTGGCGCGCGTGGCGTGCGGCATCGGTGGCCAGGCCGAGGTCCTTGAGCATCAGGTCGCTACCGAAGCCACCGCTGTAGCCGCGTGCGGCGGGCACGTTGTCCAGCACGCCGGGGAAGGGGTTGTACAGCTCCGAGCTCCAGCAACGACCGCTGGAGGTGTTGATGATGCCGGCCAGCACCTTGGCGTCCATGCCCAGGGCCACGCCCAGTGCCATGGCTTCGGCGACGCCGACCATGGAGATGCCCAGCAGCATGTTGTTGGCGATCTTGGCCACCTGGCCGTTGCCGGCGCTGCCGCAGTGCACCACGTTCTTGCCCATGGCCGAGAGAATCGGCAGGGCCTGGTCGAACACGCTGACCGAGCCGCCGACCATGAAGGTCAGGGTACCGGCCGCGGCGCCGCCGGTGCCGCCGGAGACCGGTGCATCGAGCATGGGATTGCCCTGGGCGATGGCCAGGGTCGCCACCTCGCGGGCGCTCAGCGGGTCGATGGTGGAGCTGTCGATCAGCAACACGCCCTGGCCGACATGGGCCAGCAGGCCGTCCTTGCCCAGGTAGACCTGTTTCACGTGGGCGGCGGTCGGCAGCATGGTGACGATCGCCTCGACCCCGGCCTTGGCCACCGCGGTGGGCGAGGCGGCGGCGCTGGCGCCGGCCTCCACCAGCGCGGCGACCGCCTGGGTGAAGGGGTCGAAGACGGTCAGGCTGTGGCCGGCCTTGAGCAGGTTGCGGGCCATGGGGGCGCCCATGTTGCCGAGGCCGAGAAATCCGATATGCATGGTGGATACTCCGTAGATGAGGGTGGCGGCAGCGATTCAGTGATGGCGGAAGTTCGGCGCACGCTTGGCGACGAAGGCCTGCATGCCTTCCTTCTGGTCGTGACTGGCGAACAGCGAGTGGAACAGGCGGCGCTCGAAACGCACGCCTTCGGCCAGGCCGATCTCCTCGGCGCGGTTGACGCATTCCTTGATCATCATCGCCGCCGGCAGCGATTTGCCGGCGATGCCGCGGGCCGCTTCCAGGGTGCGTTCCAGCAGCTCGGCGGCCGGCAGCACGCGGGCCACCAGGCCGGCACGCTCGGCTTCTTCGGCATGCAGCTGGCGGCCGGTCAGGCACAGCTCCATGGCCTTGGCCTTGCCCAGCGCGCGGGTCAGGCGCTGGGTGCCGCCGATGCCGGGGATCACCCCCAGGCTCAGCTCCGGCAGGCCGAAGCGGGCGTTGTCGGCGGCGTAGATGAAGTCGCACATCAGCGCCAGTTCGCAGCCGCCGCCCAGGGCGTAGCCGGCCACCGCGGCGATGATCGGCTTGCGCCGCGCGGCGATGCGGTCGGCGGCGGCGAAGAAGTCGTCGAGGTAGATCTGCGGGAAGCCCTTGTCGGCCATTTCCTTGATGTCGGCGCCGGCGGCGAAGGCCTTGGCCGAGCCGGTGATGACCAGGCAGCCGACCTCCGGGTCGGCCTCCAGGCGGTCGAGGGCCTGGTTCAGTTCTGCGATCAGCTGGCTGTTCAGCGCGTTGAGGGCCTGCGGCCGGTTGAGGGTGATCAGGCCGACGCGCTCGCGCACCTCGACCAGCAGGGTTTCGTAGTTCATCGGCGTGTTCCTGGCGGGGCCGGCGCGCGGGCGCCGGCCCGGGTGGTCATTTCAGGGTGATGGTGGTGTTCACCGCACCGCCGTCGGCATCCTCGTCGAACCAGCGCTGGGTGACGGTCTTGGTCTGGGTGTAGAAGGTCACCACCTGCTTGCCGTAGGGGCCCAGGTCGCCGAGCTTGGAGGCGCGCGAGCCGGAGAAGGAGAACAGCGGCACCGGCACCGGAATCGGCACGTTGATGCCCACCTGGCCGACGTCGATCTCTTCCTGGAAGTGCCGCGCGGCGGCGCCGGAGCGGGTGAACAGGGCGGTGCCGTTGCCGTTCGGGTTGGCGTTGATGATGTCGATCGCCTCCTGCAGGCTGGCGGCCTGCATCACGCACAGCACCGGGCCGAAGATTTCCTCGCGGTACACGGTCATCTGCGCGGTAACCCCGGAGAAGATGGTCGGGCCGACGAAGTTGCCGTCCTGATAGCCCGGCACGTGCGGGTTGCGACCGTCCAGTTCCAGCTTGGCGCCTTCCTCGACGCCCTTGACGATCAGGCCGGTGATGCGCTCCAGGGCGGCGCAGGAGATCACCGGGCCGATATCGGTGCCCGGCTCGGTGCCGGCGTTCACCTTGAGGGTCTTGGTGCGTTCGATCAGCTCCGGCAGCCAGGCCTGCGCCTCGCCGACCAGGATCACCACCGGCAGGGCCATGCAGCGCTGGCCGGCGGCGCCGAAGGAGGCGCCGAGCAGGTTGTTGAGGGTCTGCTGCTTGTTGGCGTCGGGCAGCACGATGGCGTGGTTCTTCGCTCCCATCATGCACTGGGCGCGCTTGCCGTTCTGGCTGGCGCGGTTGTAGACGTGGGTGCCGACCTGGGTCGAACCGACGAAGGACACCGCCTTGATGTCCGGGTGGTCGCACAGCAGGTTCACCGCATCGACCCCGCCATGGATGACGTTGAGCACGCCCTTGGGCACGCCGGCCTCCAGGGCCAGTTCGACCAGGCGCATGGTCACCAGCGGGTCCTGCTCGGACGGCTTGAGCACGAAGGTGTTGCCGCAGGCGATGGCCATGGGGAACATCCACAGCGGGATCATCGCCGGGAAGTTGAACGGGGTGATGCCGGCGCATACGCCCAGGGGTTGCAGCAGGGTGTAGGTGTCGACGCCGCCGGCGACGTTGTTGGCCAGCTCGCCCATCTGCAGGGTGCCGATGCTGGCGGCATGCTCGACCACTTCCAGGCCGCGGAACACGTCGCCTTCGGCATCGGGCAGGGTCTTGCCCTGTTCGGCGGTGAGCAGGGCGGCCAGCTCCTTGATGTTGTCGCGGATCAGTTGCTGGTATTTGAGGAAGATCCGCGCGCGGGCGCCGATCGGGGTCTTGCGCCAGGTTTTGAAGGCTTCCTTGGCGGCGGCCACGGCGGCGTCCATTTCGGCGGCGGTGGCGAAGGGCACGCGGGCCAGCACCTGCTGGGTGGCCGGGTTGACCACGTCGCGCCACTGGGTGGTCTTGGATTCGACGAATTCGCCGTTGATGAGCAGCTTGACGCTGGGAACGCTGGAAGAGGTCATTTTCGGTCCTGCCTGCTTTCTTGAGGTCGAGTGGGTCCCCTCGGCCGGTGCGGCCGAGCGGTCGGGGTGATTTGCGGAGGGCCGGCGCGCCGGCCCGGTTTCAGCCCTTGAGCTGCGGGAAGTCTTCTTCGAAGTATTCCTGCGCGCCGCGTTCGCCCTGGCGGCGCTGCACTTCCATCTGCCGCAGTTCGACCCGGCGGATCTTCCCGGAGATGGTCTTGGGCAGCTCGGTGACGAACTCGATGCGCCGCACCCGCTTGTAGGGCGCCAGGTGCTCGCGGGCGAAGGCCAGGATGTTTTCCGCCAGCGCGGCGCTGCCGGGTTCGTCGTGGGCGAGGATGAGGAAGGCCTTGGGCACGGCCAGGCGTACCGGATCCGGGCTCGGCACGACCGCCACCTCCATCACCGCCGGGTGCTCGATCAGTGCGCTCTCCAGCTCGAAGGGGCTGATGCGGTAGTCGGAGGCCTTGAACACGTCGTCGGCGCGGCCAACGAAGGTGACGTAGCCGTCGGCGTCGACCGACGCGGTGTCGCCGGTGCGGTAGTAGCCGCCGCGCATCACCTCGGCAGTCTTCTCCGGGCTGTCCTCGTAGCACAGCATCAGGCCCAGCGGATGGGGCTCCAGCGGCAGGGCCACCTCGCCGTCGCTGGCCGGCTGGCCGTCGGGGTCGAGCATGCACACCCGGTAGCCGGGCAGCGGACGGCCCATGGACCCGGGTTTGAGCGGCTGGCCGGGGGTGTTGCCGACCAGGGCGGTGGTTTCCGACTGGCCGAAACCGTCGCGCAACCACAGGCCCCAGGCATGCTGGATCTGCTCGATGATCTCCGGGTTGAGCGGCTCGCCGGCGCCCACCAGTTCGCGCAGGCGCAGGCGGCCTTTCAGGCTGGCCAGGTCTTCCTGGATCAGCATGCGCCATACCGTGGGCGGCGCGCACAGGCTGGTGACGCCGTATTTTTCCAGCACGCCGAGCAGGGCCGGAGCGCTGAAGCGGGCGACGTTGTGAATGAAAATGCAGGCGCCGGCGTTCCACGGCGCGAAGAAACAGCTCCAGGCGTGCTTGGCCCAGCCCGGCGAGGAGATGTTCAGGTGCAGGTCGCCCGGCTGCAGGCCGATCCAGTACATGGTCGAGAGGTGGCCGACCGGGTAGCTCTGGTGGCTGTGCAGGACCATCTTCGGTTTGCTGGTGGTGCCGGAGGTGAAGTACAGCAGCATGGGGTCGGTGGCCAGGGTGGTGCCCTCGGCAGTGAACGCGCTGGCGTGCTCCGCGTAGGTCTGATGCGGCGTCCAGCCCGCCACCGGTGCACCGACGCAGATGCGCGTGCAGCCTGCGGCCAGGTCGGCGAACTTGCCGGTGTGCTCGCTGCCCACCACCAGGTGGCGCACCTGGCCGCGATCGATACGGTCGCGCAGGTCCTCGGCGGTGAGCAGGGCGGTGGCCGGGATCACCACGGCACCGAGCTTGAAGGCGGCGAGCATGGTTTCCCACAGGGCGATGTGGTTGCCCAGCATCAGCAGCATGCGTTCGCCACGGCGCACGCCGAGGGCGCGCAGGTGGTTGGCCACGCGGTTGGAGCGCTCGGCCAGTTCGGCGAAGCTGTAGCGCTGCTCGCTGCCGTCTTCCTCGACTATCCACAGCGCCGGCGCCTGGTTGCCCTCGGCCATGGCGTCGAAGTAGTCCAGTGCCCAGTTGAACTGGTGCAACTGCGGCCAGCGGAAGTCGCGCACCGCGGCGGCGTAGTCGGTGCGGTGGGCCAGGAGGAAGTCGCGTGCGGCGACGAAGGGTTGGCTGTTGCGGTTCATGGCGGTTCTCCTGCGATCGGCGCGGTACGGGCGGTCAGGCGGCGCGGTGGCCGGCATGGACGAGGCACATGCGGGCGGTCGATGGCGGGAGGAGGGTGGCAGCGGAGGATGGTTTCATGGCGAGTGCCCTTGTTTATTTTTGTTGGGACTGGCCCGGTTTTATCACCAGGCTGGTGAGTCCAGTATAGGTAGGCATTGTTAGGATAAGAACACGTATGGATTCAGGTGCGATATGCAAAAATGTTGCATGTCCCGCAGCGATGTCCCCCATGGCTTCTCGACGGTCCGGCCCGGCGGTGGGGGTGAAGGGAAGGACCTGATACGCAGGCATAAAAAAGCGCGACGCAAGGAACTTGGTCGCGCTTGGGGCCTTACGCCCCAGGGAGGCGCCAGGGGTTGGCGCCACGTGGGTCGCGTCAGTGACTGCTGGCGGCGGCTGCGCCGAAGCCGGTCTGGGCCCGCACGAACTGGTCGGCGTAGGCGGCGCGCTCGGCCTGGGCGCGCTTGCTGCGGTCCAGCTTGGAGACCAGCACTATGGTGACGAAGGCCAGCGGCATGGAGAACAGCGCGGGCTGGTCGTAGGGGAACAGCGCCTCGGCATGGCCCAGCACGCCGACCCACACCGAGGGCGAGCCGATCACCAGGGCCAGGGCGCTGATCAGGCCGGCCAGGCCGCCATAGACCGCACCACGGGTGGTCAGGCCGTCCCAGTACATGGCCATGATCAGCACCGGGAAGTTGGCCGAGGCGGCCACGCCGAAGGTCAGGCCGACCAGGAAGGCGATGTTCATCTGCTCGAAGAGAATGCCCAGGCCGATGGCGACCATACCGATGGCCACCGTGGCGATGCGCGAGACGCGCATCTCGTCCTTCTCGTTGGCGCGGCCTTTCTTCAGCACCGAGGCGTAGAGGTCATGGGAGATGGCCGAGGCGCCGGCCAGGGCCAGGCCGGCGACCACCGCGAGAATGGTGGCGAAGGCCACGGCGGAGAGGAAACCGAGGAACAGGTCGCCGCCCACTGCCTTGGCCAGATGCATGGCCACCATGTTGCCGCCGCCGATCAGGGCGCCACCGAGCTTGCCGTCGACGAAGTACTGCGGGTCGCCGCCGACTATGACGATGGCGCTGTAGCCCAGGGCGCAGACCACGAGGAAGAAGAAGCCGATGAACAGCGTGGCGAACAGCACCGAGCGCCGCGCCTCGCGGGCGTTGGGCACGGTGAAGAAACGCATCAGGATGTGCGGCAGGCCGGCGATGCCGAAGACCAGGCCGAGCGACAGCGACACCGCATTGATCGGGTCGGCCAGCAGGGAGCCGGGGCCCATGATCTGCGCGCCGCTGGCATGCAGGGCCACGGCCTGCTCGGCCAGCGTCTCGAAACTGAAGTCGAAACGCGCCAGTGCCAGCACTGCCAGGGTAGTGCCGCCGCCAAGCAGCAGTACCGCCTTGGTGATCTGCACCCAGGTGGTGGCGAGCATGCCGCCGAAAATCACGTAGACCAGCATCAGCGCGCCGACCACCACTACCGCGGTGCTGTAGTCGAGGCCGAACAGCAGTTTGATCAATTGGCCGGCGCCGACCATCTGCACCACCAGGTAGCAGCACACCACGGTCAGCGAGCCGAGCGCGGCGAAGCTGCGCACGCGGGTCTGGTCCAGCCGGTAGGAGACGATGTCGGCGAAGGTGTAGCGACCCAGGTTGCGCAGGCGCTCGGCCATGAGGAAGGTGACGATGGGCCAGCCAACGAAGAAGCCGATGATGTAGACGAAGCCGTCGTAGCCCCGGGCGAAGACCAGGCTGGACAGGCCCAGCAGGGTGGCCGCCGACATGTAGTCGCCGGCGATCGCCAGACCGTTCTGGAAGCCGCTGATACCGCCGCCGGCGCTGTAGAAATCGGCGGCCGAACGGGTGCGCCGCGCCGCCCACCAGGTGATCGCCAGGGTGGCGAGGACGAAGACGAAGAACATGCCGATGGCGTGCAGGTTGAGCGGCTGTTGCTCGGCCGTCAGGGGGGCGGCCTCGGCCAGTGGTGCACAGAGCGCGAGCAGAAGGGCTGGACGTTTCATACCTGGGACTCCTCGAGGATCTGCGCGCTGATGGCGTCGAAATGCAGGTTGGCGCTGCGCACGTACCAGGCGGTGAGCAGCCAGCACAGCAGGATCAGCGCAGCTCCCAGCGGCAGGCCCAGGCTCAGGTGGCTGCCGGCGTACAGCGGCAGGTGCAGCCAACCGGGAGCGAAGGCCACCAGCATGATGAAGCTGTAGTAGAGGGCCAGCACCAGGGCGCTCAGGGCCCAGGCGAGGCGCGCGCGGCGGCGGGCGAGGCGCTGGAACTTGGGATTGCTGCGGATCAGTGCGCAGGTCAGGGCATGGTTGGCGTGGCTGCTCATGCTGGTGCTCCGTGGTTGTTGTTGTCGGATCGCTGCAGATGTCGTCGCGTGTGGGACGCGGACGCTGGGTACGTGGGAGAGCAGTGCCCGGGCGGGTGGGGGGAGGCGGGTCGTCGTCGACGGCGCTGCCGCGGAGCGATCCGCAGCCGCCGCACACGCCGGTGATGGACCATGCGTTCATGCGCTAAGCCCTGAATTGTTGTTGGAGGGGCCGGCCCGATCTGGTCAGGCGTTGTGACAGGGAGTATATGTAGGCGTATTTACTCTATGAATTGACAAATAAGCCTGACTCATATGCAAAAAAGCACAGCTATGGAGCGAATCAACTGGGACGACCTGCGCTTTTTCCTCGAGGTGGCGCGCAGTCGCACCGCCAGCGCGGCTTCGCGTCGGCTGGGAGTGGACTACACCACGGTGTCGCGGCGCATCCGCGGCCTGGAACAGAGCCTGGGCGCGCTGCTGTTCGAGAAGTCACGCAGCGCCGGCTTCGTCCTGACCAGCGAGGGGCAGCGCCTGCTGGGGCACGTGGAGAGTCTGGAGGGCACGCTGCAGGTCGCCTGCGAACAGGTCTCCGGCAGCACCGGCGGGCTCGCCGGGCATCTGCGCATCGGTTGCACCGAGGCCTTCGGCTCCTGCTTCGTCACGGCGCAGATGAGCCATTTTCTCGACCACTACCCGAACATCTCGGTGGACATCCTGCCGGTGCCGCACTTCATCAGCCTGTCGCGGCGCGAGGCGGACATCGCCATCACCCTGGAACGCCCGGAACGCGGCCCCTATGTCTGCTCGCGGCTGTGCGACTACCGCCTGCGCCTGTACGCCACGCCCGGCTACCTGGCCAACCACGCGCCGATCCGCAGCCGCGACGACCTGGCCGGGCATGCCTTCGTCACCTACGTCGAGGATCTGGCGTTCAGCTTCAAGCTGCTGTACCTCAACGACCTGCTGCCCGGTGCGCACAGCCGCCTGCGCAGCACCAGCGTGGTCGCTCAGTACCACGCGGCCCTGGAGGGCCGCGCGCTGGCGATACTGCCGTGTTTTCTCGCCGGCCCCGATCCGCGCCTGCAGGCGGTACTGCCGGACGAAGTCGAGGTGATGCGGCAGTTCTGGATGTACTACAGCGAGGATCTGCGCAAGCTCAAGCGAGTCACCCTGGTGGCCGAGTACCTGCGTGCCTGCGCCGAACTCAATCGCGACCTGCTGCTGGGCGAGTCGACGCAGATGGTCTACCTGCCGAGTCTCTAGGCCGACGGGCGCCAGCGCGAATCGGCAGGCGCGCCGGTGGCCAGGCAGAAGCAGCCGGCGGCGGGCGAGCCCAGCGCCAGCAGGGCCCGATCCAGGGCCTCCGAATCGAGCGCGGCCACCGCCTCGCGCAGCCGCTGCAGTTGTCCAGCGTCGTCCCCAAGTTGCCAGAGCAGGGTCGCGGCCTCGCCCGGGGCTAGTTTTGCGGGGGCGAGACGGGCCAGCAGCAGTTCGCGCTGGCGCGCCAGGTCGAGACCTGCCAGTGGTACGCGCTGGGCGTCGATAAAGGCCTGCACATGACCGAGCAGCGTGTGGGCGTCGGCGTATGGCGATTGCACGGCGAACAACAGGCCATCCAGCCCGGCCAGGCGCCGATGACCGGCGAACACGCCGTAGCCCAGCCCCAGTCGCTGACGCCAGTGGTGATGGAAGGGCGCCTGCAGCCACTGGCCGAGCAGGCGCGCGGCCGCCTGTTCGGCGGCACTACCCTGGCCGCTCGGAACGAACAGCAGCAGCGCCTGTTCGCCGGCCATCGGCTCGACCTCCAGCCACAGCCGCTGCTCCAGTCGCGGGCGCTGCGACGGCCAGCGCCCGGCTTGCCCCGGCGCCGCGTTCCACAGCGCACAGACCGCGTGCCACTGCGCGTCGTCCAGGCCCAGGGCCAGGCCGTCGCGGCGGCAATCGCTCAACCTCACCGGGTCGCCAGGCGGATGCAGCTGGCGCGTCAGCTCGCTTTCCAGGCGTTGCCACAGGCGGCGCAGGAACATCGCCGCGGATGGCGAGGGCGTCGGCGCCGGCTGGGGAAGCGGGGCATTGTCCAGGGCGTCCAGGCTGGCGCGCAGCAGGTCCGGCAGCAGCGGCGCGGGTCCGCTCAGGCGCAACTCACACAGCTCGCCGCCGGAACTCAGACCCAGCTCCAAGCCGGCGCGCCGGGTCGTCGTGGCGAGCGCTTGCACGGCGCCCTGCAGCAGGCCGCCGGGCGGCGAGCAGCCCGGCGCTGCCTGCCAGCGGAGCAACAGCGCGCCATGGCCATGGCCGCCGGGCAGGTGCTCGCGGCGCAGGCCGGCGGCCTCGGGCGAGGCCGTCGCGCGGTTCGGGCCGCGCTGCTGCAGCCAGGGATTGGCCGGCGGCAGCTGCCAGTGCGGCGGGGCGGACGCGGACGGCGCCAGCGCACCGCACCGGCCAACCAGACGCAGCAGGTTGCCGGGATGCAGCTGGGGCAGGATCTCGCGCAGCACGGCCTCATCCAGTGATGGCGTCTCGCCGGCCTGCAGCCAGTGGCGCAGCAGGCCCAGCGGTTCCACCGCACAGGCCTGGCGCGCCAGCCAGCGCCGATGTTCGGTACTCAGCGCGCCCCAGTCCTGGCGGGCGAAGAACGCCAGCCAGTCGAACAGCAGCTCGAGCACCGCGGTTTCGCCGTCCGCGGCGATGCTGCCCAGGTCGAGTTGCAGCAGTGCCTGATCCTGGTGGTGGTAGGCCAGGCTCGCCTGTACCGGACCGCCCAGGCCGCGTTCGGCCAGGCTGGCGGCCCAGCCGCCGGGGGCGTCGTGCTGCAGTTGCTGGCAGAGCCACTGCAGCGCCGGCGCGGCGCCGTCCGGCAGTTGCTGCAGGGTAAACAGCAGGCACAGACCGGGGCGCGCCATCGCCACGCGGCTGTGGCGCGGCGGCAGCAGGGCCGGCGGCGGCGGGCGCGGCGTGGGCGTAGCGGCACGCAGGCGATTGCCCTCGCGTTCGGCGAGCTCGCGCAATTGCTCCGGCGGCTGCGGGCCGAGCAGCACCAGGCGGGCCTGGCCGGCGTGGTAGAAATCCCGGTGGAAGCGGCGCAGGGCCTGCTGAAACCCCTCTTGCTGCAGCGCCAGGCTGGCGCGCTCGCCGGCGTGGCAGCGCGCCAGCGGGTGCCGCGCCGGCACGGCCTCGGCCAGGGCCCGGCTGGCGGCGCTCAGGTCGTCGCGCGACCAGGCCAGGTATTCGGCGTGCAGCACCTCGCGCTCGGCGTGCTGCTGGCGCAGATCCAGGGTCGGCGCGGCGAGCATGTCGCACAACCGCGCCAGGCCGGCGTCGACGGCGGCCGTCGGCAGCTCGAAGAAATAGTCGGTGTGGCGTTCGCGGGTGCTGGCGTTGGCCTGGCCGCCGTGCTCCATCGTCAGGGGCAGCAGGCCGTCCTGCGCAGCGAAGTGGCGGCTGCCGAGAAACACCAGGTGTTCGAGGAAATGCGCCAGTCCCGGGTACTGCGGCGGTTCGTCGTGGCTGCCGGCGCCGATGCGCAGGGCGGCGGCGCCGCGGTTCAGCCAGGGCGCATGCAGCTGGGTCAGATGCAGGCCGTTGCCCAGACGCAGGTGCTGCACGCGGGGGCTGGGCATTCAGCGAACCCGGGCGATCAGGCGCGAGGTGGCGGCGTTGCGGAAGGTCAGCTCGGCGATGGCTTGCCCGGCCTGCTCGGCCTCCGCGCGGGCGGCGAGGATCACGCCGTGATGGGGCGACTTGCTGCACACCGGGTCGGCATTGCTGGCGTCGCCGGTGAGCAGGAAGGCCTGACAGCGACAGCCGCCGAAGTCCTTGTGCTTCTCGTCGCAGTTGCGGCAGGGCTCGGCCATCCAGTCATCGCCACGGAAGCGATTGAAGCCGAAGGATTCGCGCCAAATGTAATCCAGACTGTGTTCGCGCACATTGGGAAATTGCACCGGCAGCTGCCGCGCGCTATGGCAAGGCAGCGCCGTACCATCCGGGGTGATGTCGAGGAACAGATTGCCCCAGCCGTTCATGCAGGCCTTGGGCCGCTCCTCGTAGTAATCCGGGGTGACGAAGATCAGCTTGCACGGGTGGTTCTCGGCCGCCAGCCTGTCGCGCCACTGGTGGGTGATACGCTCGGCGCGCTCGAGTTGCGCACGGGGCGGCAGCAAGCCGGCGCGGTTGAGTTCGGCCCAGCCGTAGAACTGGCAGGTGGCGAGCTCGACGAAATCCGCCTCCAGCTCCAGGCACAGTTCGATGATGCGCTCGATATTGTCGATGTTGTGCCGGTGGGTGACGAAGTTCAGCACCATCGGGTAGCCGTGCGCCTTGACCGCACGGGCCATGGCCAGCTTCTGGGCGAAGGCCTTGTGCGAGCCGGCCAGCAGGTTGTTCACCTCCTCGTCGGCGGCCTGGAAGCTGATCTGGATATGATCGAGCCCAGCCTCGGCGAACGCGGCGATGCGTGCTTCGGTCAGGCCGATGCCGGAGGTGATCAGGTTGGTGTAGTAGCCCAGGCCGCGCGCCGCTGCGATCAGCTCGGCCAGGTCCTGGCGCACCAGCGGCTCGCCACCGGAAAAGCCCAGTTGCACCGCGCCCAGCGCGCGGGCCTGGCGAAACACCTCGATCCACTCGGCGGTGGAGAGCTCGGCGCCCTGCTGGGCGAAGTCCAGCGGGTTGGAGCAGTAGGGGCACTGCAGCGGGCAGCGGTAGGTCAGTTCGGCCAGCAGCCAGAGCGGCGGGCCGAGTGGGGTGTCAGGCGAGTTGCAGCCAGAACTTGTCACGGGCCACCTCCATAAACTGTTGCACATCGTCGCCCAGTTCCGCGACGCCGGGATAGCGCGCCTCCAGCTCGGCGACGATGTCCGCGACGCTGCGCCGGCCGTCGATCAGGCTGGCGATGGCACCGGCGCTGTCGTTGAGCCTGACCATGCCCTCCGGGTAGAGCAGCACATGGGCCTGCTGCGCGGGCTCCCATTGCAGGCGGTAGCCGGGGCGCAGGCGCGGCACCAGGCGACGGTCGAAGCCGCTCACAGGGTGATTCCCCGATGCCAGACACGCTCGGCCGTCACCGTGTGGTACGGCGGGCGCTGCAGCTCGTAGGCCATGCTCATGGCGTCGAGCATGCTCCACAGCACGTCGAGCTTGAACTGCAGGATATTTAGCATGCGCTCTTGCGCCTCGCGGGTGCGGTAGTGCTCCAGGGTGATGCGCAGGCCATGCTCGACGTCGCGCCGCGCCTGGCTCAGACGATTGCGGAAGTAGTCGTAGCCGGCCGCGTCGATCCAGGGATAGTGCTGCGGCCAGGCGTCCAGGCGCGACTGGTGGATGGTCGGGGCGAACAGCTCGGTCAGCGAGCTGCTGGCCGCTTCCTGCCAACTGGCTCGGCGGGCGAAGTTGACGTAGGCGTCGACGGCGAAGCGCACACCGGGCAATACCAGCTCCTGCGACAGCACCTGCTCGCGCTCCAGGCCAACCGACTCGGCCAGGCGCAGCCAGGCTTCGATGCCGCCTTCCTCGCCTGGAGCCCCATCGTGGTCGAGGATGCGCTGAATCCACTCGCGGCGGGTTTCCCGGTCCGGGCAGTTGGCCATGATCGCGGCGTCCTTGAGCGGAATATTGACCTGATAGTAGAAGCGGTTGGCCACCCAGCCCTGGATCTGCTCGCGGCTGGCCCGGCCTTCGTACATGACCCGGTGGTAGGGATGGTGAATGTGGTACAGCGCGCCCTTGGCGCGCAGCGCCTGCTCGAATTCGGCAGGGCTCATGGCAGGCTGGCTCATCGGCTCTCCGGATTTTTGTTATCGGCCCGTTACAGGTGGATGCTCATGCCATCGAACGCGACCTCAATGCCGCGGGCGTCCAGTTCGGCGCGCTCGGGTGAGTCCAGGTCGAGAATCGGGTTGGTGTTGTTGATATGGATCAGGATCTTGCGCACGGACGGCAGACCATCCAGCACTTCGATCATGCCGCCCGGGCCGCTCTGGCACAGGTGGCCCATCTCGCTGCCGAGCTTGTCGCCCACCTCGCACAGCTGCATCTCGTCGTCGCGCCACAGCGTGCCGTCCACCAGCAGGCAATCGGCGCGGCGCATCCAGCTCAGCAGGTGCTCCTCCACCTGACCAAGACCGGGGGCGTAGAACAGGCTGCGACCACTGCGCCGGTCCTCGATAAACAGGCCGATATTGTCGCCCGGATGCGGGTTGCCGCGGTGCGGCGAATAGGGCGGTGCGCTGCTGCGCAGGGCGATGGCGGTGATGCTCAGCGCCGGACAAGCCGGGATGCTGAACGGCTCGGCGTCCAGCGCGATCAGCCGGTGCTGCAGGCCGCCGTTCCAGTGGCCGAGCATATTGAACAGCGGAAAGCCCGTGGTCAGGTCCTGATGGACCATCTCGGTGCACCAGACCTGGTGCGGACAGCCCTCACGCAGGGTTAACAGGCCGGTGCAGTGGTCGATTTGGCTGTCGAGCAGGACGATGCCGGCGATCGCCGTGTCGCGCAGCTGGCGCGCCGGCTGCAGGGCCGGAAAGGTTTCGATCTGCGCGCGGATGTCCGGCGAGACGTTGCACAGGATCCACTCGCCGCCGTCATCGGAAATGGCGATGGAGGATTGCGTACGGGGCTGCGCCCGCAGGGAGCCGTCGCGCACGCCGCGGCAGTTGCGGCAGTTGCAGTTCCACTGGGGGAAACCGCCGCCGGCGGCGGAACCGAGAATCCGGATATGCATCTGTTCCTCACGCGACAAAAATCAGGCCCCGGTAGACCGGGGCGGAAAACGCGGCGCGCCGAGCGCGCCGCAGTAAGCTCAACGGTTGGCGAAGTACAGGGTCACTTCGAAGCCGATGCGCAGGTCGGTGTAGCTAGGTTTAGTCCACATGCTGCTGTTCCTCTGGTGGTTGGGGTGGTGTCCACGGGCGGGCCGAACCCGCCCGTGGGGGTTAGGGTTTGGCGGCTTGCTGCGCCTTGAGGTAGTCGTCGTATTCGCGGCTCATCACATAGGCCTTGATCTGTTCCACCTCGGACGCGCTCAGCGAGTTCTTGAAGGATGGCATGCCCAGCGGGCGGAGGATGCCGTCCCGGACGATCTGCTGGAAGTTGTCGCGGCGCCATTGATCAGTATGGCGCAGGTCGGGGATCAGGCCGCCGCTGACTGCGCCGACGCCGTGACACATCGAGCAGTAGTTGCCGTACAACAGCTTGCCGGCGTCCAGGTCCGCGGCACTCGCTTGGGCCGCTTGCGGCGTGCGCTGCACGGCGGCGGCGGTCGCCTGCGGCAGCAGCGGCAAGCCGGCCTGGCCGCCGAGCTTGAACACCAGCAGGCGGCTGAGGTTACGCACCCCGGGTGCCAGTGCCGCGTCGCCGCCGATCAGCGGAGCCACGCCGCCCCAGCCGGCCATGACCGCTACGTACTGTTTACCGTCCAGGCTGAAGCTGATGGGGGCGGCGACTATTCCGGTCTGCGCAGCGAAGCTCCACAGGCGCTGTCCCTTGTCCGCCGAGTAGGCGTGCAGCTGGCCGTCGGCAGTGCCCTGGAACACCAGGTTGCCGCCGGTGCTGAGGGTGCCGCCGTTCCAGTAGAAGCTATGCGGCACACTCCAGGCCTCGCGCTGGCGCACCGGGTCCCAGGCCAGCAGGGCACCGCTCACCGCCTCGCGGGGAATCTCGTGGGTGTCGCTGAAACCAGTGCCGGTGTTGAAACCATCGATCTTCTTGAACGCGGCACCCTCGTTACGGTAAACCCCGGGGATTTCCTGGTAGGGGATGTACATCAGCCCGGTCTGCGGGTTGAACGACATGGAGTGCCAGCTGTGCGCGCCGAACGGACTCGGCCACATCACCACCTGCTCCTTCTCGTAGCGCGAACCGGGCACCTCCACCGGGCGGCCGGTGGCCAGGTCGACCTTCTCGGCCCAGGTCACCTTGCCGAACTTTTCCGCCGAAAGCAGTTCGCCGGTGGCGCGATCGAGCACATAGAAGAAGCCGTTCTTCGGTGCCTGCATCAGTACCTTGCGCGGCTTGCCGTCCAGCTCCAGGGTGGCCAGGGTGATCTGCTGGGTGGCGGTGAAGTCCCAGGTCTCGCCTGGCGTGGTCTGGTAGTGCCAGAGCAGCTTGCCGCTGTCCGGGCGTAGGGCCAGGATCGACGACAGGTACAGGTTGTCGCCGCCGCCCGGACTGCGGATCTCGCGGTTCCACGGCGAGCCGTTGCCGGTACCGATGTACAGCAGGTCCAGTTCGGGGTCGTAGGCCATGCTGTCCCACACGGTGCCGCCGCCGCCGAGCTTCCAGTACTGGTCGCCCTTCCAGGTCTTGGCCGCTTCGGCCAGTTCGGGGTGCTCGTAGGGCTGGGCCGGGTCGCCCGGCACCGTGTAGAAGCGCCAGGCCATCTTGCCGGTCTCGGCATCGTAGGCGGAGAAGAAGCCGCGCACGCCGTACTCGGCCCCGCCGTTGCCGATGATCACCTTGCCCTTCACCACCCGTGGCGCGCCGGTGATGCTGTAGGGCTTGGTCGGGTCGGTGGTCTGTTCGCTCCAGACCTCGCGGCCGGTCTTGGCGTCCAGGGCGATCAGGCGACCGTCCAGGGCTCCGACGTAGACCTTGCCGTTCCACAGGGCGACGCCGCGGTTGACCGCGTCGCAGCAGGCGTAGCGGGAGCGGCCGCGATCCACTTGGGGATCGAACTGCCACAGGCGCTTGCCGCTGCGCAGGTCCACGGCCATCACCCGGCTCCAGGACAGCGAGGCGTAGAGCACGCCGTCGGACACCAGCGGGGTGGCCTCCAGGCCACGGTTGTTTTCCAGATCCATGTACCAGGCCAGGCCCAGCTTGCCGACGTTGCCGGCGTCGATCTGCTTGAGCGGGCTGAAGCGCTGCTCGGCATAGGTGCGGCCATGGCTGAGCCATTCGCTGCCGTCTTGCTCGCTGGCACGGATGGCGGCCTCGTCGACCTTGGCGGCCTGGGCGCTACCGGCGACCAGCAGCGCAGTCAGCATGCAGACGAGACGGCGTGATTGAGGGAGGGTAGGCATCACGCGAAACTCCTGTTGTTGTTGGAATGGGAAGGCAGGCGCCGGTGCTTAGAAAATGTGCAGCAGGCGCAGGTTGACGCGCCCCTGCTCCTTGAAGCCGTCGTCCACCGAGAGGTCGCGGCCGAAGTTGACCATCAGCTGGTCGCTCGGGGTGACGAACCAACTGGCACCGACGCTGAACTTGCTGGTGTTGGGTTTGTCGTCCATGTCCAAGCCGTCCACCTCGGTCTCGCCGCCCCAGAGGCGCGAGACGCCGGCGCGCAGATCGAAGCGTTCGTTGACGTGGTAGCGCAGAAACGCCTGGGCCTGGAACTGCGGCTTCTGCTTGAGGGTCTGGCCGGCGGGACCGAAGTCGTCGTTCTCGCCGAAGAAGGTCACGTCGCTTACCAGATCGAGGCTGAACTTGTCGCCCAGGCCTTCGATGTAGCCAGCCTGCAGCGCACCCTTCCAGCGGTTCTCGCCGAGGTTGATGGCGCGGTCGTTGTCGTAGCTGCCGGTGGGTAGCCATAGGAAGGGGGTGATGCCGAAGTAGCGGCGCTGCTCCGGCTGGTTTACCAGCCATACGGTGGCGGCCAGGATCAGGTCGCCGGTGCCGCTGTCGCTGCCCAGGGTCGACAGATCGTCCTGGGCGCGCACGTTGCCGAAGGGCAGGAGGAACTGCGGGTCGACGATGTAGCTGCCCAGTTCCATGAAGTGCACGCCGCGCAGGATGCCGATGTCCGAGTCCAGGCCGGCGTCCAGCGGCAGCTTGTCGCCGTTGGCGTAGAGGCGGTTGCGTTCGGCGTGCTGGTAGTAGAGCAAGCCCAGGTTGGTGCCGGCAGGCAGGGCGGTGTAGTCGCCGGCGTCGACGTCGACCGCCGAGGCGCTGGCGGAGAAGCCGGCCAGCAGGCCGAATAGGGAAGCATGCAGCCACTGCCGGGCCAGTTTGGGCCGAGCCGCATTTGTGCTCAATTTCATGACATCACCTTTATTGTTTTTGTTTAAGATCATAGTGCTACCGGGTTTCTCTCCGGACGCTGTGAGGTCATTGAGCAGAGTCTATGTCAGCTTTTTTATTTCGGCAAAAAACCAATCTAAATCAATGACTTATATAACAACAAGAGTCCTCTAGCAGGGCGCGAGCACCGCCTCGCCGTAGCGCTGTTTCAAACTGAGACAGTGGCTCGGGGCCGGGCTGGCCCAGTTCGAGACACCAGGCCGTGAGACATATGCCATGCACAGATCCAGTGACCCCGCCGCGACGCCCACCTCGGGCAAGCATCTGGTCGATTCACAGGTGGTCGCCCGTTCCTGGCAGCGTTCGCAGCACTACGGCCTGTGCCAGCGCGACAAGCTACTGTTCGAGGCACCACTGGTGGCCAGCGGTAAGCAGATCGCCGAGCGCGACCGCCTACTGCTGGGCTGCGCCATGCCCGAGATGCAGCAGCTGCATGCGGCGCTGGCACCGCAGGATTGGGTGCTGGCCTGCATCGACCTGGAGGGCGTGGTGCTTAGCAGCCTGAGCGGGCGCGGCGCCGGCACCCGCGAGCTGAGCCAGGTATTTCGCATCGGCGCGCAGATTTCCGAGCAGAACGTTGGCACCACGGCTCCGGGCTGCGCCCTGGCCGAGCGCGAGTCGGTGTTCTTCGTCGGTGAGGAGCACTATCTGGAGGAGGCCCGCCAGTTCTCCTGCCTGGCCACGCCGATCTTCGGCCTGGACGGCGGCATAGTCGGGGTGTTGGACGCCAGCAGCCGGCAGGGCGCGCCCTCTGTCTACACTCTGGAGTCGCTGGTGTTCGCCGCCCGCGCCATCGAGAATCGCCTGTTCGCCCAGCTCGGCGAGGTGCTGCTGGTGCACCTGCACCATCGTCTGGACATACTCGGCACGCCGCTGGAGGGGCTGCTGGCCTTCGACCCGGCGGGCAAGCTGCGTTGCGCCAACCGCATCGCCGGCCAGTTGCTGCATCTGGGCGAGGTGCGCGCCGGCCTGGACTTCGCCGAACTGTTCGACATGCCCTTTGCCCACGCCGCCTGTTATCGCCGCCACGATCTCAGCGCGCCGCTGCGCCTACGCAGTCACCATGGCGGCGAACTGCACGCTTGCATCACCCAGGACTCGCCCCAGCGGACGGCACCGACGCTTGCCGAGACGCCGCGTCCGCGGCGCACCGCCGAGTCGCTGCCGGCCCCGCAGAGCGGCCCCTGCCTGCAGGACCCGGCGCTGCAGGATGCCCTGGCGCGGGCGCGCAAGGCCTTTGCCCGCGATATCCCGGTGCTGATCAATGGCGAGACGGGCACTGGCAAGGAGGTCTTCGCCCGCCTGCTGCATGAGGACAGCGCCCGTGCCGGCGAAACCTTCGTGGCGATCAACTGCTCGTCGATTCCGGCCAGCCTGATCGAGTCGGAGCTGTTCGGCCATGTTGAAGGCGCCTTCACCGGCAGCCGCAAGGGTGGCGCCATCGGTAAGATCGAGCAGGCGCACAAGGGCACGCTGTTTCTAGACGAGATCGGCGACATGCCGCTGGAGCTGCAGGGCCGCCTCTTGCGCGTGCTGCAGGAGCGCAGCCTGAGCCGCCTGGGCAGCAACCAAGTTATCAAGGTGGACTGCGCGCTGATCTGCGCCACTCACCGCGACCTGCAGCAGCTCAGCGTCGAGCAGGGCTTTCGCGAGGACCTCTACTACCGCATCAACGGCCTGCGCGTGAGCCTGCCGGCGCTGCGCGAGCGGCGCGACCTGGGGGCGCTGATCCAGCATCTGCTGCGCGCCGAGACCGCCGCGCAGCCTGCGCTTCAGCTGAGCACGGCGGCGCTGCAGGCGCTGCTGGATTACCGTTGGCCGGGCAACATCCGTCAGCTCTACCAGTGCCTGCGTCTGGCCGCGGCGCTGGCCGAGGATGACGGAGAGATCGGTGTGCAGCACCTGCCGGACGAGGTGCGCGCCCGCCAAGGCGAGCAGCTTGCCGCGGCGGCAGCCGAAGGGCAGGTAGCGGAGGCGGGGAGTACGTTGCAGGTTGCCGAGGCGCGAGCAATTCGCGCCGCAGTGGAGGCCGCCGGCGGCAACCTGTCGGCCGCCGCGCGCAACCTGGGTATCGCCCGCGCGACGCTGTATCGCAAGCTCAAGGGAATGGAGCAGGGGTAGCGAGCCGCTTGCCTGCGCGGCGGCCGTCGCCGAAGCGGCGAATCAGCCCGCGGTGGTGGGATCGATGATGCCGCGCACTTCGGCCACCTGGTTGACCGGGAAGCCGCCTTGCGCGGCATGCTCGCGTACCTGGGCCTCGGTGGCGGCGATGTACAGGCAGTAGACCCGGTCGTCCGTCACGTAGCTGTGTAGCCACTGGATCTGTGGCCCCATGGCGTTGAGTACGGCGCAGGAGCGCTGCGAGATGGCCTGCAGCTCCTCGACGGTGAGCTGCCCGGCGCCGGGAATATCGCGCTCGATCAGGTATTTCGGCATGTCGGTTTCCTTGTCGGTTGGGGCGCCACTGGCGCGCCCGGAAGAAAAAGGGCAGGGCGCCGCTCGGGACGGCATCCCACCTGCAAAACTCACAACTTGATCATCACGGTCTTCAGTTCGGTGTAGTGCTCGATGGCGGCGGCGCCCATCTCGCGGCCGATGCCGGACAGCTTGTGGCCGCCAAACGGCAAGACCGGGTCGAGGGCGCTATGGCAGTTGACCCACACAGAGCCGGAGCGGATGCGCGGAATCATCCGGTGCACCGCTCCGAGGTCATTGGACCAGATGCTGGCACCCAGGCCGTAGGGGTTGTCGTTGGCCAGGCACACCACCTCGTCGATATCGTCGAAGGGCATGGCCACCAGCACCGGGCCGAAGATTTCTTCTTGCACCAGGCGGTGGCGCTGGTCGACGTCCACCAGCACCGTCGGCTGGACGAAGTAGCCGGGGCCGAAACCTTCGCCGCCGCAAGCAACGGTGGCGCCCAGCTCGCGGCCCAGGTTGATATAGCCGGTGACCCGATCCTGCTGCTTGGCGGAGATCAGCGGGCCCATCTGCACGCTGGGGTCGAGGCCGTTGCCTAGCTTCATGCCGTTGGCGATGGCTGCGATGTCGGCCACCACGTTGTCGAAGTGCTTGCGCTGCACGTACAGGCGCGAGCCGGCGCAGCACACCTGGCCCTGGTTGAAGAAGATGGCGCTGGCGGCGCCAGCGGCGGCCTGCTGCAAATCGGCATCGGCCAGCACTATGGTCGGCGACTTGCCGCCCAGCTCCAGGGTCACCCGGGTCATGTTGTCCATGGCCACCTTGCCGATCTGCTTGCCCACCTCGGTGGAGCCGGTGAAGGTCAGTTTGTCCACGCCCGGGTGGCTGGACAGCGCGGCGCCGGCGTTCAGGCCGGTGCCGGTGACCACGTTGAACACCCCGGCCGGGTACCCAGCCTCCAGAACAAGCTCGGCCAGTTTCAGCGCGCTCAGCGGGGTTTCGTCGGCCGGTTTGAGCACCAGGGTGCAGCCGCTGGCCAGCGCCGGACCGAGCTTCCAGCAGGCCAGCAGCAGCGGAAAATTCCAGGCCACGATGGCGCCCACTACGCCCACCGCCTCGCGGCGGATATAGGCGTGGAAATCCTCGTTCGGCATCAATGGCAGAGATGGCTCAACCGTGCTGCCTTCGATCTTGGTGGCCCAGCCGGCCATGTAGCGCAGGAAGTCGATGCACAGTTGTACGTCCATAGCGCGGGCGACCTGGGCGCTCTTGCCATTGTTCAGGCACTCCAGCTCGGCCAGCACGTCGGCGTCGCGCTCGATCAATTCGGCCAGGCGCCACAGCAGGTTCTGCCGCTCGCGCGGGCGCACGCGGCTCCAGGCGGAGTCGTAGAAGGCGCGGCGGGCAGCCTGCACGGCCTGATCCACGTCCACGGCGCTGGCCGAGGGTACGCTGGCCAGCGGCTCGCCGGTGGCCGGGTTGCGCACCTGCAGGCTATTGCCGTTGGCGGCATCCAGCCACTGGGCGCCGATCAGCATGCGTTGCGGTCTGGCGAGGAAATCGAGGGTTTTACGGTGGAGCGGCAGGGTTGCCATGGGCGAAGCCTCTTGTCGTGGTCTTGTGCCGGGGGCTTGAGCAACGCCTGTGCCACTGTCGGCAAAGCCTTGCCAGGCGCCGTCGAGGGCGGCTCTGCCGATGAAAGTGGAGAAATCCGGCTGTATCGAAGCCATACAGCTGTCGCAAAACGAGACAGTGACGCTGCCCGCCGGAAACCACGCAACCTGCGCAGGAGCCGGGAACCGGCGGCTTGCGCCTGCTTGGCATGCTTCCTGTTGGGAGTGCCGGCGATTTCCGCGCTCGCGGATTTCCCATAACAAGCACAACAAGTGGGTACCGACATGACTCAGCTCAGCTACACCCGCGGCCCGCAGGACAACCCCCTGCTGGCCATGACCATCGGCGAAGCCTTCGATGCCACGGTGCGTCTGCACGCTCGCCGCGAGGCGCTGGTGGTGCGCCATCAGAACCTGCGTTACAGCTGGGGCGAACTGGCCGAGGTGGTCGAGGACTGCGCCCGCGGCCTGCTCGCCCTCGGCCTGCTGCCGGGCGACCGGGTCAGCATCTGGGCACCGAACTGCGCCGAGTGGTGCATCGCCCAGTTCGCCACGGCGAAGGTCGGCGCGATCCTGGTCAACATCAATCCGGCCTATCGGCTGAACGAGCTGGAGTACGCGCTGAAGCAGTCCGGCTGCCGCTGGCTGATCTGCGCCGAGCAGTTCAAGAGCTCCGACTACCATGCCATGCTCGCCGAGCTGATCCCGCAGCTGGCCGATAGCCCGCCCGGCGGGCTGCATGCCCCGCAGCTTGCCGAGCTGCGTGGGGTGATCAGCCTGGCGCGCACGCCGCCCGCCGGCATGCTCGGCTGGGCCAAGCTGCTCGGCCTGGCCGGGCAGATCTCCCACGACGTGCTGCGTCGCCGCCAGGCCCAGTTGCAGTTCGACGACCCGATCAACATCCAGTACACCTCGGGTACCACCGGCTTTCCCAAGGGCGCGACGCTGAGCCACTACAACATCCTCAACAACGGCTACATGGTCGGCGAGAGTCTGGGGCTGAGCGAACAGGACCGCATGGTGATCCCGGTGCCGCTGTACCACTGTTTCGGCATGGTGATGGGCAATCTCGGTTGCATGACCCACGGCAGCACCATGATCTATCCCGGCCCGGCCTTCGAGCCGCTGAGCACCCTGCAGGCGGTGGCCGAGGAGCGCGCCACGGTGCTGTATGGCGTGCCCACCATGTTCATCGCCGAGCTGGATCACCCGCGCCGCGCCGAATTCGATCTGTCCAGCCTACGCACAGGAATCATGGCCGGTGCCACCTGCCCGATCGAGGTGATGAAGCGGGTGATCGAGCAGATGCATATGGCCGAGGTGCAGATCGCCTATGGCATGACCGAGACCAGCCCGGTGTCGACCCAGAGCGCCGCCGACGATCCGCTGGAGCTGCGCGTGGCCAGCGTCGGGCGCACCCAACCGCACCTGGAGACCAAGCTGGTCGACGAACAGGGCAACGTGGTGCCGCGCGGGCAGATCGGTGAACTCTGCACCCGCGGCTACAGCGTGATGCTCGGCTACTGGAACAACCAGGAGGCGACCCAGGAGAGCATCGACGAGGCCAAGTGGATGCACAGCGGTGATCTGGCGGTGATGGACGAGGCGGGCTATCTGAAGATTGTCGGGCGCAGCAAGGACATGATCATCCGCGGCGGCGAGAACATCTATCCGCGCGAGATCGAGGAGTTCCTCTTCACCCACCCGGCGGTGGCCGACGTGCAGGTGATCGGCATTCCCGACAGCAAGTACGGTGAGGAGGTGGCCGCCTGGGTCAAGCTGCACCCGGATCAGGCACTCACCGCCGAGGCGCTCGCCGAGTACTGCAAGGGGCGCATCGCGCACTTCAAGGTGCCGCGCCACTTCCGCTTCGTCGAGGAGTTCCCCATGACAGTAACCGGCAAGGTGCAGAAGTTTCGCATGCGCGAACTGATGCAGGCTGAGCTGGCACCGCCGCTGCGCCTGGTCGGCCGCTGAGCGGCTGGCCTCGCGTCGGCGGCGCAGGCAAACTGGGCCGCGTTGCAGGACGGGGCTGACGCGGGGCGGCATGGCAGTGGAGAAGGGCACCATCTCGGTACAACTGGTCGGCGAGGCGTTGCTCGAGGCGCGCCGCCGCGGGCTCGACGTGGCGGCGCTGCTGGAGCGCGTCGGCCTGCCTGCACAGGCGCTGGAGCGCCCCTACGGGCGTGTGCCTTCGGCGCTCTACGGCCAGCTCTGGCGCGCTCTGGCGGCGAGCATGGACGACGAGTTCTTCGGCATGAACGCCCGGCGCATGAAGGCCGGCAGCTTCTCCTTCATGGCTGCCATCGCCCTGCGCGAGCCCACCCTGGGCGCGGCGCTGGAACGGGTGCTGGCCTTCTGCGGCCTGGTCTTCGACGGCCTCAGCCCGCGCCTGGTGCAGCAGGGCAGCCTGGCCGAAATCGCCCTGGACGAGCCGGACGGTCAGCACAGTCGGGCCTTCGCCTACTTCACCCTGTGGCTGATGGTGCATGGCCTGCTGTGCTGGCTGGCCGGCCGGCGCCTGCCGATCCTCGGCATCGACCTGCGCTGTCCCGCGCCGGGCTATCTCGAAGACTACCGGGTGATGTTCTGCGACAACCTGCGCTTCGAGCGCCCCTCCAGCCGCCTGCTGTTCAACGCCGACTGCTTGGCGCAGCCGGTGCGCCGCAGCGAGCGCGAACTGAAGCGCTTTCTGGCCGGCGCACCAGCCAATATCCTGGTGCGCTACCGCGACCCGCAAAGCCTGGGGGCGCGTATTCGTGCCTATCTGCGCTCGCTGAGCGCCGCACGCTGGCCCGACTTCGAGGCGCTCAGCAGCCACTTCTACATGGCGCCCTCGACCCTGCGCCGCAAGTTGGCCCAGGAGGGCCAGTCGTACCAGGGGCTCAAGGATCAGGTGCGGCGCGAACTGGCTATCACCCGCCTGGATGCCGGCGAGGGCGATTTCGTCGAGCTGGCCGGCGTGCTCGGTTTCGCCGATATCAGCGCCTTCTACAAGGCGTTCAAGAAGTGGACCGGCTCTACGCCGGGGCAGTACCGCGCGTTGATGCACCCGACGCCCGATTGTCCAAAGCGCTCAGATCGATAGACGACTTTCGCCATTGTCGACGGCGGCGCTCGGCGCGAGCATGGTTCTGACTCGTTGCTGGAGCGTGCTATGCGTATCGAAGATTCCGTATTTATGATCACCGGTGGCGGCTCTGGCCTGGGCCTGGCCGCTGCCCGTCAGCTGCTGGGCCAGGGCGGCAAGGTGCTGCTGCTGGATATCAATGCCGAAGCGGGGCAGCGCGCTGCCGCAGAGCTGGGCGAGGGCGCCCGCTTCGTGCAGGCCGACATCACCCGCGAGGAGGATGGCCGTGTGGCCGTGGCGCAGGCACTGGAGGCCTTTGGCGCCGTGCACGGGCTGGTCAACTGCGCCGGTATCGCACCGGCCGAGAAGATACTGGGGCGCAGTGGCGTGCATGGCCTGGACAGCTTCCGCCGCACCGTCGAGGTCAACCTGATCGGCAGTTTCAACCTGCTACGCCTGGCCGCCGAGGCCATGGCGCAGAACCCGCCGAATGCCGAGGGCGAGCGCGGGGTGATCGTCAATACCGCTTCGGTGGCGGCCTTCGACGGGCAGATCGGTCAGGCCGCCTATGCCGCCTCCAAGGGCGGGGTGGCCGCCATGACCCTGCCGGCGGCGCGCGAGCTGGCGCGCTCGGGCATCCGCGTGATGTGCATCGCCCCGGGCATCTTCGAGACGCCGATGATGGCCGGCATGCCGCAGGAGGTGCGCGACTCGCTGGCCGCCGGCGTGCCGTTCCCGCCGCGCCTGGGCCGCCCCGAGGAATACGCCGCGCTGGTGCGCCACATCGTCGAGAACCCCATGCTCAACGGCGAGGTGATCCGCCTCGATGGCGCGCTGCGTATGGCGGCGAAGTAACCGACACATGACCCGGATTGCGGCTTGACCGCAACCCATGGCACCCCAACGACTTTCAGGAGACAACCATGTCTGCAACCGATCCGGTCGTGATCGTCAGCGCCGCCCGTACCCCCATGGGCGGTTTTCTCGGTGACCTGGCCGGCCTGTCCGCCGCCGAACTGGGCGCCGCCGCCATTCGCGCCACCCTGGAGCGCGCCGGCCTCGCGGCCGAGGCGGTGGATACCGTGCTGATGGGCTGCGTGCTGCAGGCCGGCCAGGGGCAGGCCCCGGCGCGCCAGGCAGCGCTCGGCGCGGGCCTGAGCCAGGCGGCGCAGTGCACCACGTTAAACAAGATGTGCGGCTCGGGCATGCAGGCGCTGATGCTCGGCCACGACCAGCTGCTGGCCGGCAGCGCCGAGGTGTTGGTGGCCGGCGGCATGGAGAGCATGTCCAACGCGCCTTACCTGCTACCGCGCGCCCGCGCTGGCTATCGCATGGGCCACGGCCAGGTGCTCGACCATATGTTCCTCGACGGCCTGGAAGACGCCTACGAGCGCGGCCGGCTGATGGGTACCTTCGCCGAGGACTGCGCGCAGAGCTACGGTTTCACCCGCCAGGAGCAGGACGCCTACGCCTTGGAGTCGCTGCGCCGGGCGCAGCAGGCGATGGAGGCCGGCCATTTTGCCGACGAGATCGTCGCGGTCGAGGCTCCGGCCGGGCGCGAGCGGCGCCTGATCGCCGCCGACGAGCAGCCGCCCAAGGCCAGGCCGGAGAAAATCCCCACGCTCAAGCCGGCGTTCCGCGACGGCGGCACGGTGACCGCGGCCAACTCCAGCTCGATCTCCGACGGCGCCGCGGCCCTGCTGCTGATGCGCCAGTCCGAGGCTGAGCGGCGCGGCCTGAGCCCGCTGGCGCGCATCGTCGCCCATGCCGGCCACGCCCAGGCGCCGAACCTGTTCACCAGCGCGCCGGTCACCGCGATCCAGCGTGTGCTGGCGCGCAGCGGCTGGAGCCTGGACGAGGTGGACCTGTTCGAGATCAACGAGGCCTTTGCCGTGGTGCCCATGGTCGCCATGCGCGATCTGGACATCCCCCACGCCAGGCTCAACGTGCACGGCGGCGCTTGCGCCCTCGGCCACCCGATCGGCGCGTCCGGCGCGCGCATTCTGGTGACCCTGCTCGCGGCGCTGCAGCAGCGCGGCTACAAGCGCGGCGTGGCCGCGGTGTGCATCGGCGGCGGTGAGGCCACGGCGGTAGCCATCGAGCTGTATTGATGGCTGTAGGGTGTCACGGGGCCACCTAGCAGCCTGTCGGACTTGAATTCATAAATGGACAGAGCGCGACAAAGACAAAGCGAATTGCCCACTATTTGAGCGTTTTTAACCGGTTGTTGCC
>Ga0209232_1000101_pt1 | contig 52127 bp, 68 predicted proteins | sample ETNvirenome_2_60_FD_184066 | JGI IMG/M metagenome (GOLD analysis project Ga0209232, IMG submission 184066) | Marine viral communities from the Pacific Ocean - ETNP_2_60 (SPAdes) (version 2) | ecosystem: Environmental > Aquatic > Marine > Oceanic | place: Pacific Ocean | collected 2013-06-22 | reverse complement strand
CTTTACTTGACCTGCGGAAACTGCAACATTAGCCCCACTTGATCCTTGAGAAAAAGTAAGTGTATAACTGGTTGCGTTTTCTATTATCCAAACTTTGGACAAGGTGTTTGGTGCAAGGGTTACTGTACAAGCTTGACCGCCACCAGTGCATTTTAGATAAAGCGAGCGAGCTTCGTCGGTTGACCCATCGGCAACAGTAATGGTGTGCGTTGAAGCGTCTGCAATCGCCTCTGAGCCATAGCTAAAAGCTTCTGCTATTAGTTCTAGGTTAGTGTTAGTAACAGTACCCCAAGAACCTGATTTCTCTCCTGTTCCAATCTCTTCCAATCGAAGATCGTTTACATAGGTACTTGCCATGACTAATCAATCCTTATAATTGCGCTAGTTCCTGCTGCTGGAAACTCAATCGTAAACGTACCGCCACTAACACTGTAATCAGCACCAAAAGCCAAAACAGCAATTGCTTTGTCTGAATTGCTTGAGTTATAAATTAAAGCTCCGTTTGCAGTAAAAGTAGCCGAAGTCCACGAAGGATTGTCAGAGTCAAAATAAGCTGTAGTGCCAGAAGTTGCAACTGTCGTATTAGCAAGAGTCACCCCTCCTGTAGCATACCCGTTTCCGTTTGCCACTTCGTTACTAGTGCTATAAGCAGTAGTTCCTGCGCCCAAACTTGCCGAGCTTGTAAACAAGGCAATCTTTATTGTGTCTGTGTCAAGTTGATGACCTTCTTGTAAAATCTCGGCTTTAAAAGAAGTTGCCATTGCTTGTGAAATTGCCATCTAAATTCCTCCGTCGTATTCTGCTGCGTAATCTCTTGCCATTTCTTGTTGAAACAACTGAATCGCTTCGTCAAATTGAGCTTTATATAAGTTTACAGTCTCTGGTGCTTTTAAGAAAGCCGAAGCCTCCAACAAACAAGCACTTAACAATACGTTTTCTGCGTTATTCCCAACCCAACTTGTCGTGTTTGAAGACGAAAGACCTGTTTCTGGGGCAATATAATCTGCTTTATACGCTAAGGTTGCGCTTGGCGTTGGTGCTAACATCACCACTGTCCCAGAGGTTGAGCTTGAGTTTGTCGAATACATCTCAGGCGTTCCAGTTGTAGAAGCATTTGGATGATAATCACGAACATAGCTATCAATGCGATGGTTAAGATATACGACATTGCTACTAGAATCTGTAATAGATAGCTGCCGAATCATCCTTGCCGTTGGAATAGTGTATTCGCTAGTGCCTACTACCAAAGTTCCAGAAGCACTGCCTCTAAAACAAGGAAGAGAAGGCAACCTTTGAAAAATCATCTCCTCAGCTTGAGAGATAATCTGGTCAATAGAATTAGAAAGCTCAGTGGAATCGTCTTCTAAAAAATTCTGTATATTAGAAACCAAAGTAGAATAGTTCATTTATGTATCACCGTAAGAGCCACCACCGTAAGAATCTTGACTCCAACCTCCTAAGTTAATCGCTTCCGTACCTATTGCACCTGTACCTGCTACCCCTGTTTCAACAATTGTTATTCCAATGACAAATTCGCCTATAGAAGCGACTGCACCTGTGCCTGCTACTCCAACTGTGTCAGTTTCGCTTGCAGACAATACAAACTTGCCAATCCCACCTATCCCAGAAATACCAACATTTGGTTTCTCGTAGGCTTTGGCATTCATTGTTGTGCCAGTTAAATTATTATTAAACCAATTGAACGCAAGGTCAATTCTAATATTTATCGGGTCATTGTCTGGTCTTGGTTTAAAAAGAGAAGTCGCGTCAACTACGTTTTTAGGGGGATCAAGCTGTGGGTGTTTTGGTTCAAACTCTTGGGGTTCTACCCTTAATCCGTCCCAAGTTGTCTTTAGGTCTTTGTACGGGACTTTAAAGCCACTGCGATCTGATATTGCCTGTGCTTTTTTGCCTTTTGCGTATCTAGCCATTTAATTCAAATCCAAAGTCGTCGGTCGAACCCTCAATGAAACGCCATCATTATCCGCTGAATACGCAAGTTCAAAAGCTCTTTCGTACACTTGAGATAGCACTGGGAAACGGTCTGGAGCATATTTAATAGCTAACTTGCTTGCCAATCCACTACAAATGCAATCATTCCAGCGATAAGGAACGTCTGCGTCTTGATTTGCCAAGTTAATGTCTTCTAGTTGATTAACAGCCCAATAAACAAGGCTATAGTTGCTAGAATCTGGAACTTGCCAAACATTTATTGTTGGAGTGTATTGCTTGTTAAGCATGTACTGAGTTGGCTTGCCTGAGCTAGTCTTATTGGGGATTTGGTTGTAATCCGCAATGCTAATTCTTTCAACTGGTATATCTGTTTGTACGCTATCGCTAGAGTCACGGACCACGACATCAATCAGATCAACTGTTCCAGCAGGCAAAGTGTAAGCAAGCGTTCCAGAGGTTAAAGACAAAGTTGCATTGTTAACCGTCCAATAGTTAATACCTCTGTTCGCCCACTCGGAAAATAGCAAATTAAGGCTTCTTCTTGCAGAAGCTGCGTGATGACCTGTTCTAGTCTGGGGATCTAAGCCACACCGCTCAAAGGACTCTGCTACTATTTCTTCGACATTTGGTCTAAATGCGACTGTGCCTGAAGTTGCCATTAATACTCTTTGATGCCTCTAATCACGATTTGATACGCATCACCAGCTGCTCCTGCGCCAGTTGTCGTAAACTTGATGTCACCTGTTCCGCTTGCTCCATAAGATGAGCTTGTTGGCAATCCACCAAACCTAGAAAAATCTTGATATCCAGACTGACCTTCATCAAGGTGCAAAATTATTATGTCGGTGTCGGCATCTGCTAAAACTTCTACCGTCATAGCTTTTATAACCCACCAACACTCTATTATTCTTATTCCTGTGCAAGAAGATCCGTTAGCATTTTTGCTTAACCCAGAAACATCTATTTTAAGAACTGCGCTTTCATCGCCAGTATCTACATATTGGTATTGGAAAGCATAAACAACTTCACGGGTGCTTTCTGAAATTTTTGTTGACGTTTTAAGGTCTGCCATTGTTCCCTCCTAAATAATAGGTGAGGTTTTACCCTCACCTAAATGAAACTACGCTACTTGAACGTATTCAATTATAAAAGTAAAAGAACCCGCAGTTGTAGCGTCTACCGTGTTAGTAATATTGCAGTAAATTGTTCTTTCAGCAGAAGTATACTGAACAGAAGCTGGTGCAGTTGTCCCACTTTCTGTCTGTAGAACAAGACTAGGTAGCGTTACGTTGCCAACAACAACTGTTGTACCGCCATCTAATATTTGGTCTGTAACAGCTGCAACAATTTGCGCTCCAGAAGAAGACGTACCAACTTCATAGCCAATGTCTCCTGTTCCTATTACGGGAGAAGTTACGCATAAAATTTTAATATTCGTAATAATAGTGTTTGCTGGTTGAGTAAACTCACCAATAGCAGGGCTATCGCCAGCGGTTGAGTTAACTGTTACGCCTGTGGCAAAGCCAACGTGTTTGACGTATTTGTTAGTTACAATACCTGTAGAGGCAATCGTTGCAACGTCGGTAAAAGCACCCGTAGTCGCATTTTTTGAAACAACTGCAAAACCGTTTTCTGAACGGACTTTTCCAGTAAAAGTTGTATTAGCCATTTTACATTTCTCCTGTCTTTGGCTTTAGTCAATCACATTATGTGACTGTCAGAAAAAACAAAGGGGGTTTTTACACCCCCTCAGCTATATTTATGCACCTTCTGAACCGAAAGCTCCGCGCCAATCAGTAAACCCGAAAGAATATCTTTCGCGTACTTTATAGCGGTAGTCTCCAGTGCTGAAGTCGCCTTCCATTCCCTTCTTCAAAGCAGTTCTTTGGAAGTATTTTAGACCGTCTGGTACATCGGTTTGTACAAACCAAGCATCAGAATCTGTAAGACGACGCATAACGTGATAGCCCTGTGGAAGATATCCACCAGACTTAATCGCATTAAGATCGTTGTCAGCAGTAGCAGTCCTCAATTGACTTTCAAGAAGTCGCTCTGCAACAAAAGAGTATGCAGTTGGGATCACCAACTTAACGCCTTGTGCTGCAATACGAAGTCCTCGGTCGTCCTTCATGTCTGCAATGTTGATAAGGATGCTTTCAAGTGAAGTCTCACTTAGGTCAGCAGCGGTAGCCAAAGTATTTGATTGGTTTCCTGCTCGCGTAGGATGGGCAGTGCTAAATAATGCAACTCCATCTCCACCAGTGTAAGAACTTGAGAAGCCGTTATTCAACACGTTTGCGCCTTTGATTTCCTTAGTGGAAGACATAGACCGAGCCAGTGCTTTCGTATAACGAGAGGCAACTGAGCCGTATTGACCATCTTCTTCAGCTTCTTCGGTAATCGCAAAAGCTAAAGCGATAGTTTCGTGTTGGTAACGAGCAGTCCACTGTTGACTCGCTGAGTCATAGCTTATTGCTGCTCCTTCTGTTTTAACAGGCGCATTGCCAAATCCTTCCAACAAAACGTCTTCTTCAAACGCTCGGTTACTAGAATTTGTGCTAAACACACCTTCCCATTCGCTAGGGTAGCTGTCGTACTCTAATCCAAAAAGAGTATTCAAACCCGGCTCTAGCATTTTAGCAAAATTTGCTCTATTCATAGCCATTGTTAATCTCCTTTTAGATTCCTGCTACATTGTTGCCAAGAATATGCTCGTTAATAAGCACTTCCATGACAGCGTTAGTTCCAAAAGCATTTTCAGGTGAATCCCATAAAGCTAGGATCTTACAGGAAGCAACGCCAGCTGCCATTGTTCCTGATAATTCAAAACCTGATTGCCCTGTTGTTGTAGACCCTGCGCCTGCTACTACGTCGCAACAGTTGCCAATGTTAGTCTGGGCAGGTGAACCCGCTGACTGACACTTGTAGACGATCTGTGGATCGTCATACACTAAAGCAACTATGTCCGTAGCAGTAGTGCCACTAGCCCAATACTCGCTAAAAACGTATGAACCATCTGATGCGGTATAATTTACCCCAGCGAATACTCCAATGTTGTTTGTCTCAGTTGCGGTATGAGGTGTAATCACCCCATCGCTAGTAAGAACACACAAATCTCCACTGAAAATATTCTCAGCCAACGTACTAGTAATAGTGTACTTGTTAGCTCGTATGGTGCTACCACTCATATGGCGAACTGGCACAAAGCCAAAGGCTGCATCTGCATTTGCCATTTTATTTCGCTCCTAAAAGTTAGTTATCTTCCATGACCGAGAGATCCCGACCACGACTTGATGTGCTTTCCATATTCTGTTGAATAGGAACGCCTTTTGCACGTAACTCCTCTAAGTTGCCTGTGATGGACTGATCTTGCTCAAACTGCGTATTTCTAAAGTAAGCCTTCATCGACTTAAATTTTTCAATAGGCATTTCGCAAAGCATCATCCCTTCAACACCAATGCAACCAGACCACTCTCCATGATTGATAGTCGGAAAAATCTTCGTATCAACTGAGGAGGCTTCTCTTGGTTGCCAACCTGCTCTCATTCTTTTGAAAACATTGTCAGGAGTTTCTTTACCTTGAATCGAGGTAGCTATCCATCGTTGAACATAGCCAGAACGTGCAGGCGGTGCGTCCAACAACGAGGGTGGTTTCCAAGGGATATCAGAACGTGATTCTTCTTCTCTTGGAGACTTTCGGGTTTGTTTTGCTCTTACATTTCTTGACTCAGCCATGACTAGCTCCTTCTTTGCTTACGGATTTCAGACTCATATACTTTAAGTTTCTGTTCATCAGTTATACCAAGTTCTCTAGCCATTGCGAGTTGATCTTTTGAAAGACGAACCCGATTACCGCTGTAAGGTTGACCGCCAGAAGTAGGGGCGACAGGATTTCTTCTTTTTGTCCTAGCCTTTTCAACAGGTACTGGTTCAGAGACTACATCAGGAAAAGTCTTTTGTAAACGTCTAGTTAATTCGACGTAATATTCATCGCTTTCCTTGTCATAACCTTCCATCTCCAATTGAACGTCAATTGACTTTGCAAACAAAGTTTCTCGCTCATACCCAGAAGCCTTGAACCAGTCGTTTTTCTGTATCCATTTTTTAGCTGAATCAGGGATTTCTGGTGCTTGCTGTTGAGGTGGAGGGGGAGGTGCTTGAGGAGCAGGGGCTTGCTGTCTTTGCATCTCATTGACACGGATAGCAGCCCTCATGTCAGCTAATTGCTCTTGAAAATCAACTTGAGCATCGGTATCTCCTTCTTCTACCGCTTTTTTAAGCGCAAGCTTGGTTTGCTCATATCGTTGAACAAACTGGTTTTCTTGTTGGCTTTGAGAACCTTGCTCTAGCTTTTCAAGCCGTTGCATCATCGCATTGTTCTCAGCTTCAAGCCGTGAGGCTCTAGCTTCAGACTCTTTGCGTTGATCAACTAGCTTTTTAATCCTACGTTGTACCTTTTTGCTGTACTCAGGATCGTCGCTTTGCCTATCTTCTGCGACTTTAGGCTTAGGCTCTTCTGCTTCTTCGGCAACTAGCTCAGTGTTTTCTTCGATGGATGGCTCTAATTCTTCAGGTTCAACCACCTCAATTTCAAAATCTTCGCTTTTTTGCTTTTTGGTTCTTTCAATCTCTTGCTCAATTTCGGCAAGTACGTCTTCTTCAGACATGGTAGCGTCCTCCATGATTACGCTTTAAGATATGTAAGCAGATATTTCTGTTCCTTCTGGGACAATTGACGTAATTTCGTCATCGTTTAACAAAAGAAACTTCACTCCATTTACTACAATTTTCTGACCTGCGTATTTACCGTAGGTAACTTTTGAACCAACATAGGGAATAATGTCTGTTTTCCATCGTTGCCCTGTATCCCTATCTCTATAAGCCAAGTCGCCAAGAGCAGCAATCCGACCAAACGCGGTCAGGTACTGTTCGTTGTCAAGAGTCTCATTGGATAGATAAATCCCACCATCAGTCGTCCGTTTTGGTTCTTGAGGTTGGAGTAAAACTTTCCAGTTTAGAGGTTTAGGGAGTTGGTGAGAGGCGATAGTCGCCTTACTTTCTTCGTCAGTATATATATCGTGAACATGTGGATGAGTCATGTTAAGCATCCTCTTCGTCTAGTTTTTTTAAAGTATCATCAACAATCTCAGAGGCTTGTTGTAAACCTTCTGCTATTCCGATGTGTTTTTGGTATGACTGAAAATCGGATATACGACCCTCAATCATGCTCTCGGCTATCTCTAGCCTCTTGTTCGACAGATTCTTTTTTATCTGCCGAAGCAAGTCTGTTATCGTCATTTTCTGCTCCTGTGTTACTTTGCATTGAAACGCCAGTTACACGAATAACAACGTCTTGTTTTTCGTCAGCCATAAAAGCTAGTATCCTTTATTCTTTTTCTTTCCTTTATTAACTTTCTTTTTCTTCTTAACTTTCTTTTTAACTTTCTTTGGTTTTGTTCCGTACACTTTTTTACCTCCTTTGGTAATTAAAGACGGGAATGAAGCCCTATTCATAACTGTTTTCCTGTTCTTTTGCAACTTGCGAGCCTAGAATCCCTGTCCCAATTGCAGTAAACGGCGCAAAATAACTCTGCCCTTGTTCCCTCAAAGCCTTTTTAAGTTTTTCAGTGATCTTAAATCCTTTGACTACTTCACCTGTTCCAACATCCAAGTCTATAAGTTTAATGTCAGGGTCTAACGGTTTTAAAATCTTTTCTGCAATCTTAGGCACTGCAACACCGTAAAATTCTTCTGCATCCGTAAAGCCTTGCCTTTTTCTGTTAAATACAGGTTCACCAAGAGTTACATAATCTGCGTCAGCGTCAACTGCTTTTGCAATTTCCCCTTTAAGCATGATTCTTGTTGTGCCTCTTTTTTCTTGGATGTAAGGAGCGTCCATTACAGTGGGTTTTGTTCTTTCTAATTTCTCAAGACGGTGGACATCGCTTCTGAACGATTTTCTGTCTGCTAAAATGTCATCAAGGTCGTCTGCTATTTTTTCTTTTTCTCTCAAAAGACTATATGGAGTATCAGCCAATGTCTTTGTCGTTGCGTTTCCAAGGTCAAGATATCTTATTATTTCCATGTAAGTATCGGTAAGATTTTTTTCTGTTGAGAGAAATTGATCTTGAGGATGCAAACGACCAGCAAAGCGGTCAAAAAGAAAATTTATTACTTCTGGGTCATGTGCTTCTTCTACATATTTGTAGCGACCCTTGTTCCCTACTATCACCTGCTCTGAAAACTTTTTTTGAATTTCAGATGCTGATTTATTTGCCCAAGCAACGTATTTTTCTACAAACTCTATGGCTTTTCCCTTAAGAGCCTCTACTCTTTCATCAAACTCCATCATTTTTGACTCTGGGTTTTTGCCTATTGCTTTACGAGCCTCGTTTTTTGCTTTTTCAAGACCTGATGGAGTCATGTCTGATGATCGAGGCGAAGTTAATTGCTGTGCAACGTCGCTTTGAATTTCGTGGATGGCGTAGACTTTTCCGTCTAAATTACTAGATTTTATGGCTTTTGATGAAAGTTTAAGTGGCTCATATTCTCCTACGCTATAAAAAGAATCAATCTCCCCTTGCATTGCTTCTCTTAGTTCGTCGTAGCGTCGCTCAGGCGCATCATCTGCTTCTAATATTCTTCTCTGTTCATCAAATTGCGCCTCTAAGTAATCTTGGTGAATTTTTAAATAGTCATTTTTAAACTCAACACCTGTACCATTAAGGTCTCTTATTGTTGACCTTACATGACCGATTGGAAAATCGGTGGAATATTCATGAAAATGACTTTGTAAATTTCTCGGTATCATTTCTTGATAATCTGAAGATTGTGTTTCTTCTATTTCTTCAATACTTTTTCTTTCCCTAAACCGCCCAGAACCCAATTGGGGAGAGGTCAATTCAAATTCTTTTCGTGCCAAGTCAGAAGTATCTTCGTAAAGATTGACATTGTAAGCTTCTCTTGTTCCAAAAACATCTGGTGGAGTAAGTTCTTCGTAAAGTTCTGAGCTACGATACTGTATTGCTCCGTCCTCAAGCGCAGCGATAAACATTCTTTCTTGTACTACATTAGGATCAGTTACTTCGTCAAGGTCTAACTCTGGGCTTGAGTATGACCTTCCAGTATTATCTCCAATAGCACTGTAAACAAGGTTATTATTTGGATCGTAAGCTTTTATTTCGTGAGGTTCATCGTCTAAAACTCTTCTTTCTGCTAATTCATATAAAGCGTCATCGACCTGTGATTGCCAATCTCTTAATTTGTCTACAGAATTAAAACCTTCATTTGCAAAAAATTCTGGATACTCCTCAGATAAAGACGCAAAAATTTCAGGTTGTTTTTCAAAAAAATCTTGCCCGTAAGATCCAAAAGACTCATACAATTCACTAAAGTTTGGATTTTGAGGTAGTTTAAGCTCTGAAGCAGAGATTGTTAAATTGTCTCGAAAATTTCTCCATTCGTCGTTAAGTTTGTCTGCTTGTTCTTGAGGCATATCCTTCATTTTTTTCTTTAAAGTAAAAGAGGGAGTAAATTTTTCAAAACCGTATATATTAAAACTTGGCTCTGGTATTTTGTCTTGCAGGAGCAATGACATCTGCTGTTCTCCCTTCCTGAGATTGAATACGTTTTTAAACGGACCTGCTTTCATTCCTGCAACAAAAAAGTCATTTAAATCGCGTTCATCGTAAGTTTTGTTCATTTTTTTCTCAAAAACGATATCCATCAGTTGTTCCACTGTGTAATCCTCATCGGATTTAAGTTCATCATGGATCATATCTGCGTAATCAGGGACACGTTCTCTTACATAAGGATCTTCTAGCGTCAAATCTACGGTTTCAAATGTAAGTTCTTCTGGGGTATCGTAATCAACTTCTTCTGTAAGGTCTTTGATGTTTACTGACATTCGGTTCTCATCTAAGAAATCAGTTAACCCTTCCTTTGTTACAGGCAAGTTGGCTTGCTTTTGTTCCTTGAGATATTCACCTAAACCTGACCACCTAAACTCGTCTTTGGTAACACCACCCTTCTCAAACATTGAGCGAAATTGATCTGGAGTTCCTTTTTCTTGATCTAAATTCCTAGAAATTTCATAGGCTTTGTTAAAAAAGTAGTTCTCGTCAAGCTCTCTAGGGAATGTTGTTTTTCCAAGACTAGCTTCTCCCGTCATAGAAGCTAAAGACAAAGGAGACTGTCTGGTTTGACCTGCAAGAGCAAGCGCATCAATAACATCTCTTAAATCAGTCTCTGTCTTTGTTTGTACAATGTCATCAGCCTTTTTAACAATACTAGGTATTTTTGGTATTTTTGGTACGCCAAAACCTATAAGAACGTCAGGGAGAACCCCAAGAGCATATTCTTCTGTAGGGCTTCCCGTCCGTTGGAACGTAGTGCTTTCAGGGTTAAGCTTTGACCCTAAATTAAATAGGAAATTAAGTGTAGCGTCTTTCCTGTATGGCTCTAAAGCACCTGACTCTCTAAGTGGCTTGTATGGGCTAAAGGGAATATAAGAGGCAAGGTTCGCTGTCTCAGCAGGAATACTAAGCGCAGAGCCAACCATTCCCACTGGCAATTTAGAATAAAGTTCAGGGTCTGCTATTGGAAAATTCTGAACATAGTCACTAACGGTGTCTTTTACTTTCCCAGTAATTGCGTCTGAATAAGTGTCAGTGGACACTCTTTCTGGCTGAGAAACTATCTTTTTGCCAAGACTGTTCAGAAAATCAAGCATTCGTATAAACCTTCAACGGGATCTCTTTGCCCTTAACTTTAATTTCGTTGATTAAGTGTAAATCATATTTACAAGAATTGGCAGTAGCCTCGCCAATTAACAAATCGACACCTTCTTGCTTGGTTGCAGATTCTAACCTAGCACCTGTGTTGACTGCATCCCCAATCGCGGTGTAATCAAATCGTTGCTCGCTTCCCATGTTGCCAATAACTGCACTTCCTGTGTTGACTCCGATGCCAATCGCTATCTTAGGCAAGCCCTCTGCAACCAGCTCTTGATTAAGCCCTTCCATGTTGTTAATGATCTGCAAAGCACAAGATACTGCTAAATGTTCGTGGTCAGCTTGTTCAAAAGGAGCATTCCAAAAAGCCATCATTGCATCACCAATATACTTATCCACAGTTCCTTCAAACCGTTGGACCGCAGTTTGTTGTGCGGTTAATGCTTTGTTCATAATGTATGTGACTTGTTCTGGGGGCAATGACTCCGATAATGAGGTAAAACCTCGCACATCAGTAAATAAAAACGTGCAATATCGGGTTTCACCCCCTAAACGAAGCAAACTTGGGTCGTTTTGTAGCCGTTTTACCTGCCTTGGGTCTAAATAATGCTCAAATTGCTTCTTAATTTGCTGTTTTAGGCGGTGTTGGGTGCGGTAATTAAGGTAAAAAGCCACCGTAGAGGCTAAAATCTGACTAATTAAGGTCCAAAGTACGTCAATTAACAACCCATTAGCAATAAATTGTGTCCCAGCGTATGCCGTTCCGCTAAATAAAAGCATCGCAGACAGCAAACCCCACGTTACACCTAGCTTAATAACCAAAAACCACAGCAAAGTCACCGTGACAACATAGATTAAAAGCTCTACTGCAATGGCATAATCGGGAATATAAGGACTATTCTGTTGCAAAATGGACTCTGACAGCGCAGCTTGTATGTAATGTGGCTCTAATAACCCTACAGGAGTGGCTAATTGTGGCATGATTCCAGACGCATTAGTTCCAACAAACACAAACTGACCTTCTACGTCCATTTCTTCTAAAGATGTTTCACGTGGAACGACCCAAGATACCCACTTCCTGCCTAGTGAATCTGTTTTTACTGGAGGTAAACCTCGGACTCGTACTTCTTCAATGCCATTTTCGTTTGTTTTAATAACGTAAGTATCAACATCTAACAAAGTTTTAAGTACCTGTGTTCCAAACGAAGCTAACCAACCGTCTGGGGTTTTGTACAGTAGTGGTATTCGACGAACTAAGTTGTCTATATCGACTGGGGCAGTGGCAATGCCTTGTTCGGTCCATGCAGATTCACGCAGTATCGGTATGTTTTGCAGAGTTCCTGATGCTTTAAAACCGCCAGCTTCCTCACCTAGTATTACTGTACCAACAGTATCTGGATATTCTCCGTTGCTATGCTCAAACAAAGGCAGTACAGTTTTAGAAAAGCTCATAGAATATGCGAACGCTTCATCGCCACCTAACCTGTCTGGGTGCGGAAAGCCAATGACCCATCCCACGCCAATTGCGCCATGTTCTAATAAATCGTGCTGTATTTCTGCAAGTCGGTAACGCGGTAACGGATAACCACCTTCTCGGTCAATATCTTCTTCAGTGATATTAAGGACGGTAAAATAACCAGACGGCTCTCCCTGAGCGACAAGCGCATCAAAGGTCCGAAGCTTTAATACTTGGTACATGTCCCATTGAAATACAAGCGGGATGCTTAATAAGCTAAGTATTATTAAAAGCTTTTTCACGAACCTTGCGTAATCATTATTTGAGAATCGCCTCCACCGTTGACTTTAATTTGATTAACCACGCCGTTTTGTATCAGCATAATAGTATATGAGCCACCGCCTTCTATATCCAGACGTACTTTGTGTTCGACAAAACGCCGAAAGCTAATCACATTTCCTGTAATTAACGTCGTTATCTGAGTGTCTTTGTCTTGACCTAGCTCTGTACCTGTAATGTTGATTCCTGCTGTTTGCTTCAATCTGTCTTCTTCTTCAGCCACGGCTAACGCATCTAAGATGTTAAGCAGGTCTTCGAGAAAGTTTACATCTAAATAATTGATATCTAACTCATTAAACTCAGCTTCCTCTTCCAACAAGTCCTCGTTTAAAAAGTCTACGTCCAATCCACTAAAGTCTAAATATGGATTACTTTCGACCACGTTGTACGATTCATCCACCACTTCTACTTCTTTTGGTGGCGTAACAATTAGCATGTTGTCAATCAAATCGATGGTCAAATCAAGAATGGCTGGGCTACTTGGAGGTCTTTCGTACATCGAAGCAGTAGTTGATTGGAATGGTTTGTTTAGTGTGACACTGCCAGAACCTGTCGATACTACGATTTCGCCAGAAGATATGCCGTTTACATCAGGCAGTAAAATAACCAAGCTACGCCCCAGTTCATCTACCGTCACGGTGAAATCCGTACCACGGATAGCAATATTGGCGGTTGGAGTGCGTAATTTAATATTCTGTTTGTTTATCTTGCCCAAGCCACCTGTAATAAAACGTGCTGTGCCACTGGCAAAGTTTAACGCCATCTTGGTTTTATCGGGATTTGGATCGTAGATGTACTCGTCAATAACCAGCTTACTGTGTTCGGTTAACTTGACTCGGCTGTCATCTTCAAAGGTTATTGCTAACCTACCAGCGGTGGTTTCTACGTTGTCGTTAGATTGTATGCCTAAATCTAGGTCGGCTTTAAGTGGCTTGTCTCGGACAACTTGTGCATTACCCTGTAACTCGGATATTGCTCCAATATCAGCAGCCCACAGCAGTCCCACCGTCATCTTGCTCGACACAAACAGTACCATTACTGCCGTTAGAAGTAATCTTGAGCCAATCATTATTTAATGTACTCGTTTGAGAAACTGTAAAAGCTCGACTACCGCCAGTGTGATCTAACCAGAAGTAACCACCTGAACTAGCGTTAACCCCTGTGCCAGTATATGTGACTGTGTTATCAGAACCGTCGATGTCCATATAGTTGGTGGCTTGGTCAATATTAATAGTTGAAGTGACCGTATTGTTTGAGCCTTGGATAATCCAATCAAGGTCTAGTGTCCCTGCTGCTGCCGTGGTTGCTTGGTTTAGCGTCATAGTATTACTTGCGCCTGTCACGTTGATATTAACATTACTAGAATCTGCGCCATAAGTATTGGTTGTGTCCGTAACTACATTCATTACGTTTGAGTTGCCAGTAAACTGAAAGAAACCTGTGTAGCTGTCAGCAGTAATATCACCTTTCCATAGGTTGCTTGCACCTATTTGATTAATATCTAATGTGTTGGTTGTTCCGATAAAATCAAAGTCGGTCAGATTCCCAGCAACAGAACCTACACCACCTATAAGGTTACTTCCGCCCTGCTGCTCCAAATCGATATTCGCCGTAGCACCTGACTGATCCATGAAAATCTCGTTATCTGCGAACAATGGATGAGCTAACGTACACAAAACTAATAAAAATATTCTATTCATTTTTAACGCTCCAGTATCCTGCCGTTAGACCGTCTTGAATTGTTTGGAGAACTGCCGTTTCTATGGCGGCTTGGAGGGCTAAATTGACAGACTCGTTTTGCACTGAGCCGTTCTCTATCTCAATCAATTCTGTGCCTTGGGCAACAAATTTGAAAACATCCTGACTATATCCTACACTAAGAATGCTCTTAGTGACCAGAACTTCGAGTAAAACCCTGCCGGTTAGTACCGAAACGGTACGTAACGACACTGTTATCGTATCTTTTCGGTACTTTTTTGACGCTCCAATACCCAAGTATCTAGCACCCATGCCCCCAGAAGTTTGGTTACTTTCGTATCCTACGACACTTCCTTGCATTAATAATCCAGCAAACAACAGCGGTTTTATCTTTTGTTTCTCGCTGGCTTCTTGTCTCGTAGCGCGAATGATCTGGCGTTCCTTCATCAAGTTGTCTACACCAACGCGCTCAACTACATCAAAGAACCCTTGCTTTTGACCACCTGCATGGTGCAATGCTCTAATCAAATAAGTCACTGGGCTTTGCGTAACCGCTGTACTAAAGTTTGCAAATTCACCATTGCTACGCCGTTGTCCAGTGTCGTCATTAAAAGCCACGCCATACACTGCAACGACGGGTCTTTTTTCTGGTGGTTCAACGCGAGCTAGTTCGGTAACCAGTAACGGTCGGATCTTGGGCAGTTCTTTTTTGGGTACAACGTGGTTGCTAACGGTAGTACAGCTAGAAGTAAAAATCACCAATAGGCACAGAAATAATAGTCGTGCCACCTGATTGGTCGGTAACGGTAAGTGAAACAGTTTGTCCGTTGGTGCTGTAGTCAACTTTATTGCCTTCAAGCTCAAAGCTTCCACTCTCTGATTTTGTTTCTCCAAACATGTTATCTACTAATTGCCTAGACAACTCTGCGTATATTCTACTCTCAAGATTACGAATAAACCTAGCCAACGTACTATTATTGACCTCGCGCTCTGCTTCTTCAACCAAAGCAAGTTTTTCTTCCTTAATAGTATTTTCTCGACTGTGTTCTTGGTTTTCGATAGTCAGATAGTGAGCAGACGTACCGTTGCCAGAAAAACTAGGGCTTTTAAATTTGTGCAACATTTCCGCAGACGCAGTGTTTAGCGGAGAAAACAATAACAAGATACAACAAACCAAAGCCACACAAAAAATAACAATAATATGCCCTACAATACTAGCGGCTGTTTTTAGTATCTTTTTTATCTTGGATCTCACGTATCTCAATCACCGTATCAAGCTTTTGTTGTAACCGTATGATATCGTTATCTAACATACGGATGCGGTCTATCAAGCCTACCAAAGTAGTCGTGGTTTCACCAAGTTTTGATTTGATTTCTTTGGTGATATAACCCCATATAAAGTAAATCATGTATAGCAGACCAACCGTGGCTACAACGGGAAAGCCGTATTCGCTAATTACTTGAGCAATATTCATCAGTCGCGCCTTGCATCTTCTTTTCCATCGGCTCTCGATATCCTTTCTAAGTCTGGGCGTATGCCTAAAACGCTACACATCGTGCAATCCATGCGAACCATATCGTGGTTCATGGTTTTAACTCTATTGTCTAAATTTTGTACAATTAAATGGATACTTTGCACTTGACCGACCACAGACTCAAGGATGTATTTGATTGTTAGGAATATAAAGAAACCACCGATAAGCGACATCGCTATGGGGAAACCGACCTCTGCAATCAGAGCAAACGCTTCGCCCATCAGTCACCGCCTTTAAAGGCTTTACTTTGTTTGTTCGTTCCTGCGTATATTCCAAACACCGCTGCCATCGCGCCAACAACAATGCTGACTAACCCTGCTTGTTCTAGGTTTGGTTCTTCTAATTCCATGAACCAAGTGACTACGTCGTAAAGCAACACAATGTAAACCGTGACAAAGATCCTTGGGAATATGCGCCAAGCATCTACCGTCTTGGCTAAATGTACCCATTTTTGAAATGGGTTAATGCCGATATTGTTAGGCGTAACCTCTAGTTCTAGCTCAACCTTCTTTTTGACAGGTTCTTCGGTTTTTACTTCCGAGGGTGCTTCTGATGTTATTTCTTTCATTGCTATACAAACCTTCTTGTAAATCGGCGACCATATCGAGAAGACGCTGGCATAGCAGAACCTAATCCACCGACAGTGCTTTCAGAAGCAACGTCATCTGAATATGCGTCTTCATAAACGGTTTCAAAAGACTCTCCAAATTCTTCTGCCCTTACTTCTGCCTCTTCTGCTTGTTCTTTTGCCTCAATGGTTTTTGTCACCGCGTCTGCCGTGGCTGCTCCCGTAGTTGCCAATCCTTCTGCGTTGACAGTTCCTGTGTATTTTCCTGTGGTATCAAGGACTTTTATTGCAGCATCGACCACTTTGCTTCCAGTTGTTGTAGCTGCGCTTGCTAATGCAGCTTGTTGTCCTGCGTTTAATGAGTCAAAAAACTTAGCATTATTTGCCAAGCCACTTAAAACTGTTTGATTGATTCCCGTTAACGAACCTCCAGCCCTTATTATGTTTGCTGCGTTTGCATAAGCCTGTGCTGACTTTCCTACATTAACGACGGTGTTTGTTGCTCCAACCCCTGATGCGCCCGTCAATCCTGCTGCTTGAGCTTGCGCTTTTGTCATCTCCCCAAACGCATTTGTCCAACCGTTGGCAATGCTTCCTGCTGCGAAGTAACTCCCTGCTGCGCTTACTGCAATACTAAGAAAAGAATCCCCTGCTTCAATTCCTTGAGCAGTTGCGCCTGCACCTGCGCCAAGTGCTGCGCCTGCTGGACCGCCAGCCAAAAAACCTAACGTGCCTCCAACAATTGCGCCAATGTTTCCTTTTAGAATACTTGAGAAAAGCCCTGATGATTTTGTTTGTTGTTGCCTAGCAGTTTCTCTTACAGCGTAATCGTAAGCTTGAAGTGCATAAGTTGGATTTAAATCAGAGGTTATTTCACCCGTTTCTAAATATCGTTTCAGTGCTTCGTTTGATCCGTATTCTGAGTTAATTGCATTTGAAAACTCTGGTCGGTCACCTGATGCAAAAGATTTAAGTGCGCCCCAATTGGACTCATTACCACCCATCTTATTGCCACCTTCAAAACCAGAAGACTCGTACTGCCCCCATTCGTTGTAAAGGTTTCTTAATTTGTCGTATATATTTTCTTCTCTTGCTCCGACGTTGGCTGCGCCTGCTCCTGAAACACTGTAAGGTAAATTCTTAGCATTAAATTGATTGGGTCTAATAAACTGAACCCCCGCTTGCGCCCATGAAGAAGGCTCAAACAAAGGAATGTCTGCAAAACCTGCGGATCTTAAAGACTGCTTTGCGCTTTTTAGCTCATCAGAATCTGGCACGTAATCTTTGTGATAGATAAGGTTAGTAGCTAAATTTTCATAGTCTGGGTTAACTTCGTAGTCTTCGCCCAAATACCCTGCACGTTTTACTGCGAAATTATAATCAGACAAAGCACCGTAGTCGGCTTCGTTCAACCTAGTCCTAATTCCTGAGCCTCTTTCGTAACCAGAAGCCATGTCGCCTGTTAGTTGCCCAGAACCAAAAAGCTCTGCTGCTTTTCCAGCACCAGTCAAACCACCTAGATAACCAAACGTGGTTGCGTCTAACATCTAAACTTGCCCACCAGAAAGCTCCATTGCAAGCAACCGAAGCACCTCATCAAAACTTTTGTCTAATTCTTTTGCTGCTTTTGCAAACTTCCTAGGACTTAACTCGCTACTTGATATCTTGCGTCTTTCGAGAAAACTTTTTGCTGCTCGTATCTCCGCTGCTGCTACTTTTTTTACCGCTGCTTTCGCCATTTGTTACCACGCTTTGCAAGACCAATATCTTGCTTTGGTTTTAGGACCGGGGTTGTCGCAATTGTGTCTTGCCCTAAAATTTTTTCGTCGCCCCTTTTGATTCTTTTTTATCTTCATGTTTGGGTCGCCGAACGTCACTCTTTTTACTCGGTCACCATCCATAACATAAACAACAGATTTCTTTTTGCCATGACTGGTCTCGCCTTTTGCAATTCGCCTTGGGCTGTTGAGCTTGACCGACTTGCCTTTGTAGGTAGCCATTATTTTTTATGTACCGCTTGCACCTGAAAAGACGCTTTCTTGCTTGCGCCTTTATGCGCTTTGTATCCACCAGTAGGGTCTTTCATTAGCTTGTAGCCTTTGCCTGACTTCATCCAATGGAAACCTTTGGGTGCTTCGACTGATTTGTTCGCCATCATTTCTTCCTTTTGCTTTTAGAAGCTTGTATTGCCCTACCTTGTCGCTCGGCATCTGAGCGTCGTTTATAGACCTTCCCAGATTTACCCCAACGATAACCGCCTTTTACTTTGACGACGGGCAATCTACTTTCCCATCATTCTCGAAGAACTGTGTCCTAGTAGTTCGTCCATCATAGAACCAACATCGCCACCATGAAGCTTGATGACTTTAACTTTCATGTCATCGTCATCCATTTCTTCATACTCTTCTTCAGAATCGTCATCCATCATGCCATATTCTGCCTGATGGCAAAGCAACATAAAGTTAACTAACTGTTCCTCAGTCATCTCAAGACCTTCTGCATCAGCAGGAAATCCCATCTTTTCTTCAAACAAAGCGTTTAAATCTTCAATGTTTTCTACGTTAATCTCAGCCATTGTAAGCTCCTAGGTTCATACTGGTTAATGCGCCAACTTCTCCTGTCGTGCGCCTTCTAATATCAGCAATTTTCTGTAGCAAGTAATTCGCTGCAACTTGATTCGGGTTGCTTCTTCTAGGTGGCATGGGTCTTGGTTGGGGTGCAGGCATTGGCATTGGCATTGGCTGCGTTGGTACACCACCTGAAAAAGCTGCTGGGTTTATTGGAGGTAAGTTAATCTGCTCTCTCCATTGGATCTTCTAGCCCAGAATAATCTTTGTATTGAAGCTGAATTTCTTTCGGGGACATTTCTGTGCGCTCTTTCATTCTCATCATCTCTTCGTCAGAAATTGCTGAACCGCTTTCCATTCTCATCATTTCTTCGTTAGGAACTGCTGAACCGCTTTCCATTCTCATCATTTCTTCGTTAGGAACTGCTGAACCGCTTTCTAGCAGGTGAGAATACATGTTGAGAATCTGGTCTATCGCTCTTAATTCTTGTTCGCTGTTAAACGGGATGTCTCCTAAGTGTTCGTCTACGATTCGGATTAAGTCAACAGGAACTCCCATTTTCAAAAGCCTGTCTGCTCTCATCACAAAAGGAGAACCTGAATCCATTTCTCTCAATTGCTCATCTGAAGGAACGGCAGCACCAGAACGCTCTCTAAGAATAACATCAACGGCTCGACCCGCATCGTCAGGCAAAGATCCCATGTTCAAGGGCAAATCTCTACTTGCATCCCTGTCCCTTCTTGCGTCATCAGGCATAGACCTCATGTTTAAAGGTAAGTCCCTTCCGCTTTGCCTTTCTTCTCTTATTCTTCGCATTTGCTCTATGTCATCTGGCAATGCGCCCATTCTCAAAGGCATTTTCATCTTTGACTCATTCATCTTTCATCGCCTCCATTTGGCTTTTCTGTTGTTCCATCTGGAGTTCAGCTTGATTTTGTTGCTGTTCCATTTGAATTTTAGCTTGGTTCTTTTCTCTTTCAATTTGCAATTCGGCTTGTAACTTCGCAATCTTAGCTTGCAACTCTGCGTTAGCTTTCGCAGCTTCAATCTGCATATCTTGCTGTGCTTCGGCTTGCTTAATCTGAATGTTGTTCTGTGCCTTAGCTTGGTCTGCGTTAATCTGTGATTGAGTCCTAGCTTGCAAAGACTGAGCTTCTAGTTGTGCAAGTTGTTGTGCGTATTGCAATGGATTCTGTTGTTGATTTTGTTGCATGTTCATCGCAGGGATTGGCTTCATCTGTGGTGCTTGTTGTACCACTTGCGCTGCCCTTTGACTGATCTGCATATCAAGCTCTGGGTCAATGTCCTCAAAGCGGAACTTGGGATCTCTGAGATTTGGCAAGCTCGGAAGCTCCATGTTAATTCCTGCTTGCATCCGAGTCCGATACAGTAACGCAATGTGTTCTGCGATATGTGCCATCATAATCGGCATGATTGCTTTGTTTATCTGAGGATTGCCACCTAAAGATGGGTCTTGCAAGAACTGAATGTGAACTGCAATATGCGATTCATGGTCTTGTTCTGGGAACGCTTTGATTGGCTTCCCGTACAAAACTGCCATGTTTTCGTCGATTGGGTCTAGCCTTGCTGCTTCTTCTGGCTTTTTTAAAACCTCATCAATGTTTGGGATACGGACCGCTTCGTACATTCTTTTGTACGCTTCGTAAATATCGTGCAACTCTGGGGCAGAACGTGCCATCTCAAGAACCGCTTGAGCTTGAGCAATACGCTGGGTTGCGCTAAAAACATTCGGGTCAGAGACTGGGATAACATCAATTCGATCATCAAAATCTCTTGCGTAAATAATCTCCGAGCCACTGTTTGTTGAAAATTCAAACTGTTCTGGCAAGTTCTCTGAGTTAAGTTTTGCTAATAACTTGAACTCATGCCCTTGTGAGTTGTGCAATCTTTTGTGAATTGCACTAAACGCTTTGCTTCCTTGTTCAATCAAGGCAACCGTTGAGCCAACTGGTGCGTTAGGGTTTGCGTCCCCAACATTTAAATCTGCGGTAGATGCAAACCGTTGTCCTGCATCAACAATCAAACCCAATAAATTAAACAATGCGCCACTGGGTTCTTTGAATGGAAGTGGCATAATTGCCTTGTTTACATCGTCAACCGTAGCGTCTAGGTCCACAAACTCGCCGGGGTTGATGTCCATCTCACCGCCAGAAACACGACCTTTAAGCTTGAACCCGCCTTGCATGTTTGCAAAAGCAGCAGAATCAAGTAATGCTCTCAATGCACCAGTCGCTGCTTTGCCTAGCCCACCAATCATATGGTAAAGACCAAAGCCATAAAAACCTACGCTTGGTAAAAAGCGATATGACACAAACCAATTGCGCCTTCTCTTGTCTTCGTCGTCCTCATCCCAGTTGCGTCGAACAGAAACCACTCGTTGAGAACCCATCTCAATAGTGACGACGTAAGGCAAAGCAACAACATCTGAAAGATTGTCTTCGTCGCCCATGCCATCAACGCCGTTAAAGGTTTCGTAAACGTGCATCTCTAGCAAGGTTAAAACGTCATCGTCATTGTTGTATTCGTCAACACCCTCAATTTCCTGAGTTACAGTGCCTGACGGGTCGGTAATGTCTGTGTAAGTTGGTACAGGTAAGTAATATCCTGCTTCGACATATCGGTTGTAATCGTTCTTCGGTAATCGAATAACGTGCGTGTATCTTAGCGATGTCTGCAAGTCTTTTGATTCTGGAGCTACGCAAAAGTCCTCTGCTTTTACAAACATTGAGACTTGTCTGCCTAGATTGACATCCCAGTACAGCTTCTTAAACGCATGACCAACTAAAGGAAGTTGGAATAGCATCTGGTCTAAATCAGCAAAATACTCAGGCATTTCCTGCGTAAGCTGGTAATTCATAAACTCTCGGACTCTTCGTGCTTGTTCTTCGACTTCTTCGGAAGCGTCACCAACAACAGTTGTCTTGACTGGACCGCCACTGGGATAAAGTTCTGTGATTGCACGAGCGTTAAATTGAGTCGCAGCTTCTGCTATCAAGGGATGCACAACAGTCGATAGACCTCTGGATGCTCTTGCATCATCAGATTCCTCAAGCCCACCATCAGGATCTAAGGTCTTGAGTCCGTCTTCGTATCTGGTGCGCCACTCACTTCTTGCCGATTCATCGGTTTCATACGATGTGATTAAAGAGTTGGCTTTTCGCAAAAGCTCTTTCTCGTCAATAACTTCAGCTAAGTTATCGTCAAAATCCGAGGTTGGCTCATCCATTACATCAAGTTCTGGGTCGCCAATTAAAACTTCTGAGTCTCCAAATGGTTCTACTTGAAGACCATCAGCAGGTCTTCCGTCTGCAAATGGGACGACATTTTCTTCGACTTCAGCCATACATTGCTACCTTTTGTGGACGAGGCTCATCATCCTCATCGTAATCTTCGCTGTGTGTAATGAACCAGCCTTTGCGTAATCTTAACCAAGCTTGGGTGCAGGTGTCCACTATATCGTCATTATCGCCTGTAGGGAAAGCGGCGCAAATAGAAATCAGATCCTTAGCCCATCGTTTATCTGCGGGATACCAGATCCGTCCGTCTTCCAATAAAGCACTGGAAGCATGAGCGCGAGCTTCTTTGTCTCGGTCAGGTGAATACTCTAAAACTGGGATTCCTGCCATACGCAAATCTTGCAATAGCGATTGACCGCTTGCTTTCTTTTCGATCAATACTGCGTCAGGTTGATACTCGTCGTAAGAGTCCTGCGCCAAGCGTCTGAGTTCTGGGTAATTGACCCTGTCGTACCACATCTCTAGCACGATAGCGTTTATCTGACCATGTTTCTTAAACACGCCCCAAGTTGTTCTGGCAGAATAGCTGCTCTTTTCTTTAGTTGAGAATGCGGTGTCATAACTTTGTAAAACGTATTCAATCTCAGGAAGATGGTCCGAATCCCACTCTTGCCACCATTTGCTCTTGAGAATCGTGCCTCCCTTTGGCATGGGTCTTTGTTGCAGTTGTCCTGCTGAAGCGTATGTTCCAAGGCTTGTTTCCAATTGTGACAAGGTTTTCTCATCAATACGACTGGACCACAACAGTTCGCCATCCTCGGTCCTTGGATCTACAAACCCAAGGGAAGATTGGCTTGGCGTTGGATGTTCTGGCTCATATCTTGCTGGAAGGCAGAGATGATCCCACCCTGTATCGTTTGCCAGTATGTGTCCCGTCAGGTCCTGTTCATGCACTCGTTGCATGATAATAATAAAAGCACCAGTCTTTGGGTCGTTGAGCCGAGTCTGCATCGCTTGATCCCACCATTCCAAGACACCTTCTCTAACCGTTGAACTTTCGGCTTCCCTCACGTTGTGCGGATCGTCAATCACAATAATGTCACCACCTTCACCAGTCAATGCACCATCAACCGAGGTTGCTATTCTGTACCCTGTCTTGTTGTTCTCAAACCGTTGCTTTTGGTTCTGGTCGCCAGTTAATTCAAAGCAATGTCCAAAGTGTTCTTTATACCAATTGGAATCAATTAGCCTCCTGCACTTCACAGAATCCCTGATGGAAAGCGAGCTTGCGTAGCTTGCAAACAAGAACCGCTTATCAGGCTGTACGGTCCAAGTCCAAGCAGGCAACGCTACAGCCACAGAAATAGACTTCATGTGCCGAGGTGGTACGTTAATGATCAATCGTTTGATGTCACCTTCGACAACCGCCTGAAGATGTTCTGATACTGCGTCTATGTGCCAGTTATCGTGAAACTGCCGCCCTGCCTCAATCGTTTGCCAAGAGTTCATGGTGAACTCCTTCAATGACCTCCGCATTTTTTCGGCTTTGATTTGGGGCAATGACAGATTGCTCAAATACTGACTCAAGTTGTGAGAGTTGCTCATCTGTTATCCTAGACAAATCGATGATGTGTCGTTGTTCTACCGTGGTTGTGGTCTCTTGTTTATCAACCCAACCTGCTCGGTTCTTGAGATAGAAGATCATAGCCGTGTTATCTTTATCAACCACTGCCTTTTGGTACAAGGCATTAGTTACTGAAACAATCCCATGACCTCTGCCTCTTTTTATTGCCTCCGCAAACTCTGGGAAGTCTGCTTGCTTCTCATACAAAGTAGACTCCCCAATTCCTAGTGCTAACGCTATCTGTTCAGCCGTTAACCCTTGTGCTGCGTACTCCTCAGCCTGCCGACAAACTTTATCGTTTATCTCAAACGGAGGTCTTCCTTGTCGTTTTTTTCTTGGCATGATTGAATTTTGCCACGCATTTCAAACTTGCACAAGACTATAGGCTTTTATCTTCTCTTCCAAGCTTGGTGTATCCATAGTGTGTGATGCCCAAGAATCATCCCAACGATTACCTTTCATGCAGTTAACCGAAGCGGGTAAATACTGTAAATTCTCTGGTACATGAAACCCACTAACTTTTTCTCCTTGCAACGGAGCAATATGGTCAACGTGCCAACCTTTTGGACGGTTTGTGTATATTTCATCTATAGCTTTTCTTTGCGCTTTATTTAACAATACTTTACCTCGTAGCTTTGCTGCTCTTCTCAATGCTATATATGCTTGATATTTTGCTTTATATTCTGATGTTTGCCTTCTAACTCTTTCTTTAGCTTTATATTCTGGTGTTTGCCTTCTAGCTTTATTTCTAACCCTATCAAAAGCTTTACGTTCTGGTGTTTGCTGTCTAGCTTTATCTTTAGCTTTATATTCTGGTGTTTGTTTTCTAGCTTTTGCTTTAGCTTTATATTCTGGTGTTTGCTGTCTAGCTTTATCTTTAGCTATAAACTCTGGCGTTTGCCTTCTGGCTTTTTCTTTAGCTATAAACTCTGGTGTTTGCCTTCTAGCTTTAGTCTCTGGTTTTTCCCTATAAGCTTTTGCTTTAACTTTATTTTCTGGTTTTTCCCTATAAGCTTTTGCTTTTGCTTTAGCTTCTGGTGTTTGCCAATATTTACACGGATTACCGTTTTCATCTAAATAGATTTCCTTTTTTCTACCCACGTTACTCCTCCCCTTTCTTACGATGTTTGTTCTTCAGGTAATATTCTTTTGAATACTCCAAAAGCTTCTCCCTGTTCGCTAAGTAGTAAAGCCTATTCCGAGTCTTAAACTTTTCTTTATTGTCTTGGTAATACTTACTCGTGCGCTTTTTAAACTTCTCCTTGTTCGCATGGTAGTATTTCCTAGTCTTAGCTCTCGCTTTCTCTTTCTTCATAGCAAGACGGTGTTCTTCGATGCAGCTAATCAGCCACGCTTTGAGTTGCTTATACATGGTTGTCCTCCAACGCTTCTTTCACCAGATCCAATGCCTTGTAACTGCATCCCCCGATATGCCACTCGTAGTTGCATGGTGGGCTACTCGCACTGTACCAATCGTAGATATGAACAGGTTCTTCATCATCTCCTAAAAACAGACACCACTCAGCCTGAGTGCCATAGTCACACAAAGTCCCAACCTTTGGGTCTCCAAAAAGTTCTCGCAACTTATCGTAACGAGCTTTTACCTTTCCTCTGAACTGGGTGTTTGTGAATTGATCCCAATCAACTTTTTCAAATTTCATATTACTTTCCTTTCTTAATTTTTGTTTTACCAATTAATATCAATATCTGTCACATCTTCAACCTGTGCTTCGTTATCATCTTCAACGATCACAATATCAGACGGGTAATAATCGTGAGCATGAGTTGAAAACTCTGACTCTAAAAACTCAGCGACGTAACCGTACCACGCTGTCGAATCCCCATCCTCAACCGACGGATAACCAGCGTCCACCAAGTCTTTCTTCTTTACATTAATCGTACCAGTAATTTCACGGGTGGTTGTTATGGTTGCAGTGATTTCAAATTCCATATTACTTTCCTTTCTTAATTGAGGGGACTTTCGTCCCCGTTTAGTATACTAGGTTAGAAGTTGTAGTCGTAGAACTTGTGAGGTTTTTTAGCTAAACCAAAACGACTCCCGCCAGCAGATTTCCACTGACCGTACTTGCTTTTGCGAATCCTAAAAGGAGTTGCTTCTTCGATGCTAGTGATCTCCCACTTTTGGTCTCTCTGATTAGAAGTGTGACCGAAGAACCCACCAGCATGAAAGTCACGCTTCCAAGGTAATTCTTTAGCCTTCATCTCTCTGACTTCAATCGTTTTGTCTGAAACAATTCTTACTATTTCAAACGGATTAACATCAGTATATCCGTAGCAATTTGCATAACCATAATCGATTTCTTCGATTTCATAATTACGTCTGTCTTCTTCCTTCACCTTGCTCATGCAATCTTTTGCGAAAGCAATTGCATCTTCCTTGGTGTCGAACTCAGAATCTGTTGATATCACTTTGGTGTCCAACCAAGCATGACCTTTGTAATTAGTTGCGCCATGCAAGTAGTCAGGGTCTTCTTGATTGACAATTTGTTCTTCAAGTTTTACAGCGTATTTTCTTACTACGTTTTCCATTATTAATTGCATTACGCTACCTCCTTACCGAAACCAGAAGTTTTGACCAATTTCCAGCCAAAGTTTTCACATTTATATATCTCAAAGTCATCGGTACTATCAACAATTACGAAATCACCTACAGATGTTGAACGATGACCAATACGACCTAAATCTTTATCTATTTTAAGTGGTTGTACGACTTCAACGTTTTCAAAATAGTCTGGGTTGTCACACTCATCTAGTCCTTCAGTCTTCTCGATGTAAGGACCATATGACCACGAACCTTCAACGTTATTAGTTTTACGAAACACTTCTTCAAGAGCTTCAATTACAGGTACGTCCTCATTAATCCAAACGTTTGCTACATGAACAGCCACTGGTTCAAACGCTTTGTGGTAAACCTCATACTTTAATGTATCCATATTACTTTCCTTTCTCAGTTAATGTTAATTAATATCTTCAACACCATTAATTATACGTATCTCACAGAAAGATGCAACTCTTTTGTTTACCTTTACTATCAATAACTTACAACGCTTCTCAAACAAAAGTAACCCAATGTTACCAAACTTTGGTAACGGTTACCGCTAGAATTGGCAAACGGTAACATTCATAACCCATTCTTTTTTAATTATTTTTTTGTGTTTGCAACCGCGTAACCGAACTTTGTGAGATTTGAAAATTTATTTTTTTTCTTAAATATATTCCTCTATAATACAAAACATGATTAATCAAATGGATTTTGAATTACAAGCTGCGAAAGAAGCAACTGAAACGATGCTTGATGCGCTATTTGAAAACGATGACGTAAGCAAAGGCGCAATTTATGCAGGGGTACTTGCCGTTGTCTTGCGAGACTTGCGGGATGAAGCACCAACGATGGAGGCAATGTTAGCTGTCATTAGTATCGCGCTTGCATCCAGCACGTTCGACGACGAGGAGACAGAACAATTTTTTTGTTGACAGTTTGAAGAACGAGGCGCATACTTTTTAGTTCGACCTCAAGAAAGTTAGAAAGGAAAAGAAAATGGCTACCGTTTACGTCGTACAACGACCGACCCAAAACAAGTTTGGATGGACTCCTGATTTATCTGATGCTGCCAAGTATGGTGAGCTTGAGATTATCTTTGAGCCTTCCGAGCAACCACAGTTTTCACCAGCTCCCGCGATTCATAAAGCGAAGAAGATACTAAAAGACTTCAGCGAGGATGACTATTTGCTTTGGGCAGGCGGTGGAGACCCAACCGCAGTGATGATCGCTTGCATGGCAGCTTCACAAGTTTCACCTAAAGTAAGTATCTTGCGATGGGAAAGAAACTTTGATACGCATCGTGACCGACGCAAAGGTTGGTACATGCCATGCACTTTGGAGATGCGGTCGTGAACTCCAACATAGATTATCTGGCTGATGCCAATGCAGATGTCACGGACCTGAATGAAATAAACGAGATGGCAAATCGTTTACAGGATCTGGAAGCCGAGGTTGTGTTGTTAGAAAAGAATTTGAAAGATAAGAAAGCAGAACTGCGGATATTGTCCGAGCAAGACTTGCCTGAAGCTTTAGCGAGCGTTGGTCAAACTTCTTGGGATCTATCTGATGGCAAGCAACTTATCGTCAAAGATTTTGTTCGCGCAAATATTCCTGCTGATGGCACGATTGAACGTGCTAAAGGCGATAGACAGGGAATACTTCGCCAACAAAAAGACGACGCTTTAAATTGGTTGAGGGATGCTAACGCTGACTCGCTGATTAAGAACGCTGTCGAGATCCAGTTTGGTAAGGGTCAGGACTCTGAAGTCAACGAGCTTTGCAAAGAGCTTGAAGGTTCAGGTTTGAATCCAAAACGAACTGTTAATGTACATCCCAAAACGCTTGAAGCCTTCGTCAAAGAACGCCTAGCGGATGGGAAATATGTACCAATCGACCTTCTAAATGTCCACGAAGGCAAAAAAACTATTATTAAATAAGGTGAATGATATGAATGATATAGCGAAAAAAGAGAAAACAGATGTTGTGGCTTTTGATAACAGCGTGTTCCTTGAGGACGCTGACACTGCTGCGGAGAACATGACCGCAGACAGTTTTCAAATCCCACGGGTCTACTTATTACAACAGATGTCTAACGCCGTACAAAAGGGCGGTGATGATTACATCGAAGGGGCTGAGGCAGGTAAGATTTTAGAGTCTGCATCTCAAACAATCTACGATGGAGAGAAGGGCATTACTTTTGTTCCTGCGTATTATGAGAGAACGTGGGTTGAGTATGGAAACGACGGAAAGAAATTTGAGCGTGACCACGGCACAGATTTATCTGTGGTGGATGGTGGCAAGCACGTTGGTAAAACGTATGAGTTTCCCGTCGACAACGGCAACTTGATCCGAGAGACTGGCAATTATTATGGGCTGTTGGTCGATGACGCAGGCGCGAACCCTGCGGTGTTAGGTATGAGCAAAACTAACTTAACTTCATCGAAACAATTCAATATGATGATGGCAAGGCTCAGAGTTCCGCATCCAAAAAATAAAGGTGAGACTTTCAATCCTGCCAGTTTTTGGAATGCGTATACCCTGACGACTCAACCTAAAAAGTGGGATGAGGGAACAAGTTACATTTATAAAGTTGCTCCAATGTTCGACGCAAACTCTGGTGGAGTGGTTGCCAACTTGCCGAACGGTGGTGAGATTTACATGAAAGCAAAAGCTTTGAGGGAGGATATAAAGCAAGGTGCTGCTAAAGCTTCCGAAGACGTAATGTAAGTCACGGTCGGGGGCGGGGATATCATAAGTGGTTGTGGGTATATGATCTCCGTTCCCCGACATCTTTTAGAAAGGAAATATCGTGCAAGATTTTATTGAATTATTTACGGGTTATGAATTGGCTCACGGACAATTTCGAGTCCAGAAAGAAGAACAGGATGGTAAAGTTTCTGGTCGTGCGGTAACAATTTCAGAACCTGCTACCGAAGAACACTTCAACAAACATTTGTCGGGTGGAGAGTACATACTCGGTATTATTCCATTAAAGCAAGACAACAAGTGTAACTTTGGTGTGATTGATATTGATATCCGTGGCGAGGTGAAGCTTTCGGAAACACTTGAGTCTTTGGAGAAAAAAGTCCGAGACACTCCGCTTGTCATGTGTCGTAGCAAATCAGGTGGCGCACATCTGTATTTGTTCTGCGAACCTGCAATTGGTGCAAGGGATATGGTGCTAAAGCTGAATGAGTTTGCAGCGTCGCTGGGCTATGGTGGCGTAGAAATATTCCCCAAGCAAACATCGAGAGCAAACGATAAGGACCGAGGCAACTGGATTAACCTGTGTTACTGGGCGGGTGATAAGTCCGAGAGATATGCAATCCACCACGGCAACAAGTTAAGCCTTGCCGAGTTTGTTGATCTTGCTAAGTCAAAGCGAGTCACGCCAGAACAACTAGAAGATTTTACCGTGGACCTAGACTCAGCCTTTGAGGACGGACCGCCATGTTTGCAACACATTTCAACAATTGGTTTTCCTGAAGGCGGTAGGAACATTTCTCTTTTTAACGTCGGTGTGTACTACCGAAAAAAGAATCCCGATGATTGGCAAGAAGACTTGATGAAGTTCAACTACGAGTCATTAGACTCTCCGCTACCAAGTGGTGAGGTCAATGCGTTAGCAAAGTCTGTTGCTAAAAAAGACTATGCTTACACTTGTAAACAATCACCGATTTGTAACTATTGCGAAAAGTCCAAGTGCATGAAACGTGAGTTTGGCATTGGAGGGTTTGGTGGTGGCGCGAGTCTTGAGATTGATGCAATCACAAAGTATGAGACTGAGAACAAAAGCTCGGTCAGGTGGTACATTGAGATACAAGGTGAGCGAATTGAGATAACCACCGCACAACTTTTAGATCAACGGCAGTTACAAAAGATTTGCGTTGAGAAGCTAAACAAGTGTCCGAGCGCAATGCCTGCACAAGCTTGGGAGCAAAGAATCAATACCTTGTTGCAGTCGGTGGAGGTGGTGATTGATCCAGATGACGCTTCTCCCGAAGGTCAGTTTGAGAAAGCACTCGACGCATTTTTGACAGGGAAGGTTCAAGCAAGACACCGTGACGAGATTATGAATGGGAAGCCATTTCAAGATGTCGATGAAGCAAAAGTTTACTTCAGGTCCGAAGACTTGTTTATCTACTTAGAGGCTCGGCGTTTTAGGTACACCAACCAACACCAAGTTTGGTCGTGGCTCAGGACGTTGGGTGGGGATAGAAAAACATTTAGAATCAAAGGCAAGCCAATTAAAGTTTGGTCAGTTCCTGCTCCTGAGTATTTTCAGGACGAAGACCTTGAGATACCTACAAACTTAGCGGAGGATTTTTAAATGATCAGTTACGAAGAATTAGCGAAAGCGATTGCTGAGGAAAGGTTTGAAATTAGCGTTTGGCAGTTTGATCAGATGATGAGGGTGTTTGAAGATGCAGACCCAGACTTTAAGCGTTCTGATTTTTTAGACATTGTCCAAGGGGTTAAGACTTATGAAAAGCCTTTTCTTTATTTGGTGGTTAACAAGAAATGAGAAAGGTGAAGTTGTTGCTCGGACCGCCGGGGACTGGTAAAACAACCACACTAATCGACATCGTCGAAAGCTGCATAGACAAAGGTATTGAGCCACACCGTATCGGGTATTTTAGTTTTACTCGCAAAGCAACCATTGAAGCGCGAAACCGAGCGATTGAAAAGTTTGGCTACCCAGAAGAAATGTTCCCATACTTCAGGACATTGCACTCTCTTGCGTTTCGTGAGATGAAAATAAAACGCGACGAAGTGATGACCAACAAACATTACCGAGCATTTGGCAAAGCACTGGGTGTTGAGTTCAGGGGTATCTACGACGAAGACTTAGGGGTTCACACTGGCGAAGGTTTAGGGGACAAGTGTTCTCGGATTGAAGCATTGGCTCGTATCGGGATGCGGTCGTTAGAAGAGCAGTATCATATGACTGCGACCGACGACTTAACGCTTCACGCGGTCAAGCAATACTCAGCAGCACTTAAAGCCTACAAGGTTGAGAATGGGTTGTATGATTTTACTGACATGCTCCAAGCATGGCATGGTGCGCTTGACATAGACGTTGCAATCTTTGACGAGGCTCAGGACTTAAGTACCTTGCAATTTAAAGTAGCGATTGAGCTATCACAAAATGCTAAGGAAGTTTATTTAGCTGGCGATGATGACCAGTCAATATTTCAATGGGCAGGAAGTGACCTCTCATTCTTTTTAAATATGAAAGCTGACGAGAAGCAAGTCTTATCAACAAGCTATCGAATCCCAAGAAGTGTTCATCGGCTTGCGCTTGATGTATTGGGCAGGATTAAAAACAGATACGACAAGCCATACAAACCAAGGACCGAGGAAGGCAAGGTCGATTATATTGCTGATGAAAATCAAATTGACTTATCGAAGCAAGGCACTTGGTTATTGATGGCACGTAGTAAATACCTGTTAAGTCGGTTGGTCAAAGTCGTTCGCCAACAGGGTTACGCTTATACTTACAATGGCAAAAGTTCGACAACGACCAATGAAACCAAAGCGATTGAGTCTTGGGAAAACATGAGAAAGGGTGAGCGTATTTCTATGCACGAAGCAAAGAACTTGTTGAAGTTTTTGAACATCAACCATCGCTTAAAGAAGTCTGCTGACTATGGCATCGAAAGCTTTGGATTGCCACAAGATGCGCTCAAGCTTGACTGGATGGATATGTTGCGGTTGATCCCACCAGACGAAAGAGAATACCTGAGAAGCTGTTTGCGAAACAATCAAGTCTTTGGCGCAGCACCTAGAATAACCATCAGCACAATCCACCAGTCGAAGGGTGGCGAAGCAGACAACGTGGTGTTGTTGACCGATTGTGGTAGAAAATCTTTTGAAGCTTTGGGCGGCGATGAAGAAAACAGGGTTTGGTATGTTGGCTTAACACGTTGCAAAGAGAACTTGTTTTTGGTCCGACCAAAAGGTTTGCGGAGCTTTCAAATTTAAAATGAATTTTGAGAAAAGAAACCCGTTGTTTCCTTTATGCAAGCCAAGCGAAGAAGATGGATTGATTGATTTTAACTTGCTAAAAGAAAAATCTTTTAAAGACTTGTTCATAAGGAAAAAGTGGAAAAGCAGAAGTTTAATTGACGAATCTTATTGTTTCGATTATGTAATTTCAAAATCTAACGTAGGAAATAAAAGTTCAAATTGTTTTCATTGGCAGGCAAGAATGGCATGTGATAGTTTAAATTCGCCAAGCCCAATAAGAGCTTGGCATGATAGAAAGTTAAAGAAAAACATAGAAAATTCTATTTATTATAAAGACAGTCATAAATCCGCTTTAACTATGAGGGGCTATATCCCTAGTCAGTTTAGACCTTCCGCTGCTAAATGTATCTATGAGTTGTTTGATGCGCGAAAGATTTATGATCCTTGCGGTGGCTGGGGTGATCGGCTTTCGGCAGCCTTGGCAACGGAAAATTGCGATTTATATTATTGTCGAGATGTAAACCCAATGGTTTTTAGTTCTTATTCTTTGCAGCAAAGAGCGTATGAAAGTGCCACGGAAACTTTTTTTGAGTACAAAGGAAGCGAGGTTTGCTGCCCTCAAGATAACTTTTTTGATTTGGTCTTTACATCTCCTCCGTATTTTAAGATTGAGAAATATCAGGGAGATTTGCAGTCACACAAAAAATTTAAAAAGTTTGAAGATTGGTTGAATGGCTTTTTATTTCCCATGCTAGGACATTCTTGGTTGTCTTTACAGCAGGGAGGCTTTATGGCTATTAACATTTCAGATTGTTATGCAAATCATACTTACAACAGGATATGTATGCCGATGATTGAACACTGTTTAAGAGAATTACCAGAGTGTAATTTGGTTGGAGTGATTGGTTACGAAATGACTTCGCGGAAAAAAGAGGGAGCGAATGCAGAGCCAATTGTTATTTTTAGAAAAAGAAAAAGTTTAAATTTTAAAGACATTTCTTTAGAAGATAAGCAAATGGATTTATTTACATGATTAACCTCAAATGCAGAACTGAGTATTCGTTTAGAAAAGCTTTTGGTAAAGTCTCCGATGTCATTGCTTGTATTGATGAAGACACTCTTGGTATTTGTGATACAGGGACTTGGGGTCATACGGTATTTGCCAAGGCTTGCAAGGATGCAGGAAAGAGACCTATCTTTGGTGTTGAGATACCTTTTGTCATTGACATTGGCTTTCAAAAGAAACAAGAAGTCAACGACATGAGCTTTTTAGCAAAGAACAACTCTGGGCTTGAAGAGATTTACGGGTTGGTCAGCAAAAGTGCCAAACAAAATAACCGATTAGCTTACGAAGACCTGTTCGATATAAGCGACGACGTTATTATTTTATCTGGTTCTAAGCCAGAGTGGGGCTTGCTTCCTGCGATGAAGAAAGAAACTTTGTTCGTGGAAGTAAATCCAGTGTCTTTTAAAAGAGACACCAAGTTTCAGATGGTTGCTACTTCAGATAACTATTTCCCAAAAGAAGAAAACAGGCAAGCATATGAGCTTTTGGTTGGCTCAAATAAAGTCAGACGACAAGCACCAATGCATTTGCTGAATAAGAATGAGATTAAAAAGCTACAACCTTGGATGCCATACTCAGCTTTCACAAACACTGAGATGATTGCAGAACAATGCGATGCGTCGTTGCCAGTAGCTAAGATGATTAGCTTTCCCAAAAAGAAAAGTTTTAAAGACATTTGCTTGGAGTCTGCGAAACAAAGAAACATTGATTTGTCGAGCGAGGAATATAACGCTAGGTTTGAGCATGAGCTAGAGCAGATATCTAATAAAGGTTTTGAGGATTACTTTTTAGTAATTGCTGACATGGTAAAGTACGCAAAGACAATTATGCTGGTCGGACCTGCTAGGGGAAGTTCAGCAGGCTCGTTGATTTGCTATTGCCTTGGTATTACAGAAGTTGATCCAATAGAGCACAACTTACTGTTTGAGAGATTTATTGATGTCAGTCGCGATGACGCTCCAGATATTGATATTGATTTTCCAGACGACAGACGAGAGTTAGTGTTTGATTATTTGCGAGAAAAGTGGGGTGATGAGAAGGTCGCACACTTAGGCACAGTGAGCAGATACAAGGCTCGCTCCAGTATTATCGAGGTTAGCAAAGGCTTAGGCATTGGATTAAACGAGGTGTCAGAGTTTAAGAACTCCATAATCGACAGACCCGATGGAGACCCACGCTGTAACAACTGCATCGAAGACTCTTTTAAGACGTTGGTGTCTGGCAAGCATTTGTTGATGCGACACCCAGACATGGAGATTGCATCTCAGTTTGAGAATCATGCGAGACACTCTGGAGTCCACGCAGCGGGGATTATTATCACCGAGGAGAACGTCAGTAAGTATTGCTCCGTTACTAGCGACTCAGCGCAAATAGACAAACGAGATGCAGAGAAGCTAAACCTATTGAAAATTGATGCTTTGGGATTGAGAACCTTGTCAGTTCTAAACGATGTGTTAGAGCAGATTGGTTGGAGTCGTGAAAAACTAACTGAGTTCCCACTCGACGACAAGCAAGCGTTTGATCTTCTAAATGAAGAACGCTACGCAGGCATCTTCCAGTTTGAGGGTGGTGCGTTGCAAGGGCTGTGTAAGCAGATGCACGTTGCTAATTTTGAGGATATGTCTGCGTTGACTTCGCTTGCCAGACCCGGTCCGTTGTCAAGCGGTGGAGCGCAAGAGTACATCCGTCGCCAGACTGGGGAAAGTGAAGTTTCTTTTTTGCCAATGACTGAAGACATTCTAGGGGTCACCAAAGGAATTTTTATCTACCAAGAGCAGGTGATGCTTGCAGGGAGAGAGATTGGAAAGCTGTCATGGGCTGATGTTTCAGCACTCAGAAAGGCGATGAGCAAGTCTATCGGCAAAAGTTTCTTTGATAGCTTCTATGAAAAGTTTAAGAAAGGCGCGATGGAAAACGGTTTGCAAGAACACGAAGCCATGACCATATGGCAACAGATGAACACAATGGGTGCTTATGCTTTTAACCGAAGCCATGCGATTGCTTACGCGATGGTCAGCTATTGGTCGTGCGTACTGAAGTCTCGTTTCCCGTTAGAGTTCGCTGCTGCTTGCCTGCGGAACTCAAAAGATGACGAACAGGCGATTGCCTTGCTAAGAGAAATAAAAGGCAAAGGTCTTAATTTCAAGAAGTTTGATAGCGAGAAGTCGATGGAGAACTGGACGGTCCAAGACGGCGAGTTAATCGGTGGCTTGATGAATATTAAAGGGGTTGGAATGAAGATGGCTCAGGAGATTGTCGAGCGTCGCAAGAACAACCAAGCATTGTCCCCAAGGCAAGAGAAGTTTTTAGCAGAGGGCAAGACACCTTATGACGATATCTTTGAATGCGAGCGTCGCTTCGGGCATATCAGGAAAGAACCTGAAAAGTATAGAATTAAATCTGAGATCACTGACATTGTTAATTTCAGCGAAGGGGTCAAAGTATTCTTCGGAAAATTACTTGACAAGAAAGCAGGAAAAAGCAATTTGGATTTGGTGCTGGCTGATGACACTGGACAGATCACAGCAAGCATCTCCCCGTCGAAAATGATAGGTGGGATTGGAGATTGGTTTTTAGTGCGAGGTTCTCTTAAAGAAGGCTATCGTCGAGTTTTTATCGACAAAATTAGAAAATTGGACTAACCAGAGGCTCTCTAAGCGATTTTTTGGAAGGGGGTAGGGTGATTGTATCACCCAAACTCACAACCCAAGCACATGACTTCTGAGAGCCTTTTCCAGTCGTCTTTTGTCAAATTGCCACGCTTACTCCACGTTGCTAGGTTACAGAACTTTTCTTTGGTTGGTCTGGCAAAAATCTCTTCTGCAATGCTACCAAAAAATAAACCAGTCCAACTCGAACCAATCCTGACCAAGAGCCAAGACTGACCGTAATTTGCATATTCCTTGAGCCACATCGCTTGATGTTTTTTCAACCCCACAGTCATTTGACGTTTGGGAAACTCTGGCAAATACTTCAACTCAACCCAGCCTGACATCCCAAGCTTTTCCTTAGACGCAAAATGAACGTCAGGCATACCTCTCGAAACTTTATTTTCGACGCGATAAAGCTTTAGCGGAAGATTCTTTCTCAGCAATACCCAAAAATTTTGCTCACTCATTATCATCTTCCTCCATAAAAATTGATTTGGGGTCTTGGGTGATTAAATCTGCAAGAGACTTTTTCTTCCGTAACGCGGTAATTATTCTGTTGTCTACTGTTTTCAATGCCTGTAAATCGATATACGTCACATTGGTTTCTGTGCCAATCCGATGACACCTATCCTCCGACTGAAGCCTATGTTCTAAGTCGAATGAGTTAGAATAGTAAATGACGTAAGCCACAGGGTCGTTTTTAATTTTTGAGTTCAAGGTCAAACCAATACCACCAGATGCTGGCTGACCGATGAAGTATCGAACCTTGGGGTCGCTAATAAAACGCTCGACATTGTCTACACGGTCGTCGCTCGACACTGCGCCATAATAACTGACCGCTTTATCTCCAAGTAACTCTTGTATCATTTTAATGTCAGCACGAAATCTAGCCCAAATAATTGTCTTGCATGATATGTTTTGTAAGACATCTTTCAGTGCTTTTATTCTCGATGGAATCTCTTCAATCTTCCGAGGCGATTCGCTGGGAAACCAACCGCCAGATATTTGTTGTAACCTAAGCATGTTGGTAATTGCTTCTGGCGCAGCCAGTACCTCCCCGTCGAGTTCTGCCATCAAGTTAGTTTTAAGCTCTCGATAGACTTGCCGTTCTTTGACAGACAAATCAAAAGTGTGCCGTTGGTAAATTTTATCGGGTAAGTCCAAGCAATCTTTTTTAAGAACTCGAAAACTAAAGCCATCGACTGCATCCGAAAGTTCTTCCGTGTTTTTATAGCTGATAACCTGCCGACCTTCGTAACCACCCATAACACAATACCGATTCTTAAAAGAATAGAACGACTCGTAGCCTAAGATCATTGGGTCTAAAAATTTAAATTGAGAGTACAAGTCCTCGCAACCTTTTGTAATCGGTGTTCCCGTAAGTATTAATTTCTTAACTACGTTTGGATCTTTGCCAAACTTGGTAATGACTTTTGTGCGCTTTGCACCGTGATTTTTGATTCTAGTAGATTCATCGACCACCATCATAGTCTTGTTGACTAACACAATCTGAGCCAACCATCTTGCGCCTGCTACCGTCGCAAAAGCTTCGACGTTAAATGTAAATATCTTCAAACAGTCTTTTGCTTGAAGCACAGACTCAAACTCAGCTTTCCTTTTCTTTCCCATGCCCGACGAATAATGGATCTTTTGATGCTCGATATATTCTGGCATATGAATGTCAATCTCTTTCAACCAGTTGCGATGTACCCCGTTTGGCGCAATGACAACAAGCGTACTGATCTTGCCATTGGCATAAGCGTGGGCTGCCAAGTCAATTGCAACTTTTGTCTTTCCCGTCCCTTGCTCCATAAACAAAGCAAAGCTGTCGAGTTCTCGGCTCATATAAAAAGCTTTCTTCTGATGCTCAAATGGCTTTGTTTTAAACTTAAAATCGTCGGTGTAATTTGAAAAGTTTTTTATCTTTTTAGCATCCTCTAGCGACTTTAAATATTTGTCTAAAACTTCAGAAGACGGTTGATCCCAAATAGCATCGGGATAGTAACGCATCAGAACTTTAATGGCAGAACCCGTTGGGTCGAACACTAGGTCACGACCTTCCCATTTCTTATAACTTAAAATTTCTGATAGCTGTCTAAAATTCTCGGCTGAATTTTCAATGCCAGATAGCACCAAATATTTAGCAGAATACTTACGAACAAACATTAGGTAATACCCCACTGCAAACAATAATCGTCGATTGCGTCGTTAATCAAAAACCAATCGTGGTCATCCAAGTCAAGCCACTCGGCTGATTCACCCTTGGTTGTGTATATCCCTTCGTACTCAACCGACGAAAAAATACCAACGTCTGGTTCAGGTGGGTTAACCCCTGCACTGAATTTCACAGTGCAAGGGAAACCATTACGAACTTTAACTTCAACTTCGTACATCATCAAACTAGCTCAGGAGCTTTGTTCCATTCGCCAATGCGAATAGAGTTGTACCAAGCTGTATCAAAATGATCGTATTGAGAATCTGAACGGTCATACCATTCTTCACCTTTCATCGCGTCAAGAAGCTCGCTCAAGAAATCTCTTGCACGACCTTGGTAATGAGTGTCGATGTGATAAACATTGACATCTCGATGGCTTTCTTTTTCGGTTTGATTTTCTGGGAACAAGCCAACTGGTATTTTTCTGAGCGTCACACAAAGTGTCGCGTGGTGTAAAACTTTAACAGTTCCCTTAACGCCGTACTTCTTAAGTACCTTTTTAATGTTTGGGACAACTGCTGCTTTTCTTTCTTTGCTTACATAAGCCATATTACTTTCCTTTCTCAGTTGAGGGGACTTTCGTCCCCGATTGATTACAATAAATAGTCATTGATCCTTGTCGATTAACAAAACGCAATCTTCCCATTCCCTAAAAGCATACTCCGCGTCAGATGGTAAACGACCAGAGCGTACTAAATCGTATACTTGTCCGTATAGTTGATCTGAATAGTACTCGCGAAACTCTTCCCATTTCTGATTATTCCAACAATCAATAATTTTTTCTTCGCTAATTTCCATTTTACTTTCCTTTCTCAGTTTTAATTAATTTTTTCAACAGGGATATTATAGCACTCTGGCAAAATAATACAACCCCAATAAAAGCCTTTGTTCATCAAGCTCTTACGCCACCTCTGCCAGTTTGATTTTGCGACGACGGTAAACTTTCCAAGCGGTCGAGTCCCTGAAGTCACCAAAGTCAACATTAGCATCGTTCAAGCTTTGAGCAATCTCTTTCAAGCTCCAACGCTTGGGATGAAACAAGTGAAGTAGCACACTATAGTTTGCAACAAACTCAGGACCGTGAATCTCGACTATCCTTCGATAGTTGGTTATTCCCGTCAGTGCGTGAGCGTACTCATGGTACAACACTTGATAACTCAACCCCCAATTTGATCGAAGCACGATCTCTTGATTGTAAGGCGAATGCCAACACTTGCCATGTCCATTGATGAATCTCAAGCTACGATCCATGCTTCGCTCTGGCGAGGCGTTGAATCCTTTTTGTAGCTGGTTAAAGATTTTAACGCAGTCCTCTTTGGTCAAACTGTTTTTGTAAAAGTCGGAAATAAAATTTCTTTCCCACTTGTAAACTTTGCTTCGTTGCCTGTCCCTCACTCTACACCTCCCACTTTGATTTGCGAGAATACTGTTTCAAAGTACCGACCGTCACATCTTGATCGTTTTTGACGTTCCAAGCCAAGGTTCTTTCAAAGTCAGCGCGAGGCACTTTTGTCCAGTTTGATTTGATGCCCAGTCTTTTATGTGTGTAAGATTGAGGAGGTCTCAACTTAACCCATTTATGTCCAACCGTTCCAACCTCGTAGCAACGATTGCCAAAATTAATATTCCCTTTGTCAATCAGCCAGTAAGTTGATATCACCTTTCCACTACATTCTTTCGTGTCTAACATTTGATTTCCTTTCTCAATTAATTTTTTTCAACAGGGATATTATATCACACTGGGCAAAAAGTACAAGCACATATTTTGTGCCTTATAAAACAAAGACTTAGGAGTCGTCTAATTAAGAGTAGCGTTTAAAATCTTATCTCTTGTAGCAGGAGAAAGACTTTCTAGTATATCTACTATTTCAGCAGGGGTTTCTGGTTGATCAAAAGTTTTAAGCGAAGGAGGTTCGCCTTCTCTTCCAACATCAAAAATATCAACCTGTGGTCTTTCAACAGCCTCAGCTTCAGGAATCATAGAAGATGCAACAGCGGTTAGGTATGCTTGAACTGCTTCAAAGTCTTGTTCGTTTCCTTCACTGGCTAACCCGATTAAGCTGCCAACTAAAACTGGAATAGGTGTGTTTTCTTCAGATGCGCTAACTAATGCTCTGACTACTCTTGGGTTAGTTATTACTTTGGCAAAAGCAAATTGACTCGCGCCCGTAAGGGCAACGGTTTTTGCAAACTCTGGGTTAAAACTACCACCAGCATACACAAATGGAGCGAATAACGTAGTAAGAGTCCCAGCAACATTACCAGTTTTTGACACATTCAGTTCTTTACCTGAACCAACAAACAATTTAGAAAAATCAACAATTTTTTCAATGTCGCTCCTGAATTGTTTTTCTTTTCCCCCAAATAAAGCATTTTTTGCTTGAGGGGACATTTTCCCCCACGCAGTAACAAAAACCTGAGGAGAAAATTCTTCACTAACAATGTCGCCGACTTCTTTAACTTGCTTTGTAGACATTCTTTGTAAGACCGATCTTCTTACAATGTCTTGTTCTTCTGGATCAAGCAAAGCCATTATTTTTTTAACTTGCCCCGCTCCTTCTTTTGTCCCGCTTTGTAACAAATTAAAAACTTTTACTCCTTCTTCATCTTTTAATTTTTCAACTTTTGAATAAAGAGGAGCAAGTTTTTCAGCCACGCCAGCCGTAAATCTATCTGCTCTTGCAAAAGCTTTTGAAGCTTCGCCACCAATGTCCTCGGTGGTTTGTTTTAAAGATCTTGTAAGGGTGTTATAAACTTGATCCATATATCGGTTTTGAGGGATCTGCTCCCCTACAGTGCTAACCCTTGTTGTAGCAGCTTGCCTTATTTGAGTTCTAATTTTCCTAGCAGTCTCAATGTCTAAACCTATTTTGTTGTTAGGAGCAGTGCGTATTCTTTCTATCGTGGAAAGTTTTTTATTTATTTCTGCATCGATTCCTAAATCTCTTTGTGTTTTTGCCCTTCCTTCTAACACAATTCCTTCTTTTCTTTTTCCTAACTCGTCTATTTCTTTTTGCAAAAAATTTATTTGTTTAGTTGCGTTTGGGGTTAGCCTGTTGCCATCATCAATCAAACCTTGGATTCTTTTTAAAGCAGGGGCGATAACTGGACCAAGACTTTCTGGGGCAGAGGCTATTTCTTTTTCAAGGGATTGTTTTAGCTCCTCAAGAAAATTCATTGAAACTTTTGTGTTGTCAGGAATTAAAGAAAAAGCCTTGTCATAAAGTCTTTCTTGTCTTGCTTTTAATCTGTCTCGGCTTTTTAAAAGCCCTGTTTTAATAAATCTGCCTATGTCTTCTCCACCAACAAGCCCAACATCTCCTACCAAATTAGCAATGCTTTGTCCGAGTTGCTCTTGTGTCTCTATTGCTTTTTTTCGGATTGTTTGACTTGAAAACGGCAAAGCACGAAGAATGCCTTCTAAATACGGATTTTGAAGAGCTACATTTAAAGAAGGAGTATCAACCCCTATTTCACTTGCTTGATCGACTATTTTTTGCCCTTGCTCTCTTGCTTTTGTTCCGATAAATCTACCGCTAAAAAAACTAGAAAAAGCTTTTTTAAGACTTTCTTTGAAAGGAATGCTTTCAACGAACTTACCGCCTGCAATCTCAAACAACGCACCTTCCGCTGCGTCATTGAGTTGTTCTAGTGTACCGCCTCTGTTGATATAATCGGTAATAAAAGGGTTAAGTCGTTCTTGAATATCAACCAAAGCGTCAAAGCCTTTTTCTGCAAATTGAGACCCAGCTGCAAAAGCAAGAAGCTGTGCATTAGGGTTAGCACCAAAACCAGTTGCAACTGAAGTTAATTGCCCTAAACTACCGCCAATTAATGAGGTAGCTAATTTTGTGTATTCAGCAATATCCCCTGATTCAAACCCAGATGGGTTAAATAAAAAATTATTTTTTCCGTCGTTGATTAAAAAATTATTTTCAAAAACGCTATCATTCATCTCTTCTGCTATTGAGTCTGTAGGCTCAACATTTTCTTCGCCGTAAATCTTGCGAAGATAAGGAAGTTGTTGATTTGAATCTAGGCTGCCAACAACTGCTCTTTCAAAAAGAGAAGCCCCTTGTTCCGAATCCATTGGCAAAAGCTGTTGCTTCAATTTATTTCTAGCCTTGGATAGTTGACTTCTTCTTTTGAATTTAATTCATTAAGATATTCTTCTACATCTATTCCTTCTGGAAGCTCTATAATTTCTTCTTCAATAGATGGAGGAGTAGAAGTAGGCTCTGGAACATTTATATAATATTTTCCGCCTTCTTGAAAAATTTGTCTATTAGAAGGTAATATTGAGGATTTAATCCCTGCGTTGTCTTCTTTCTGGTATTCTTTTTCTATGTCTTTCATTAACTGATCAACATCTAATCTTCCTTGCCCAAAAATTTCTAAAGTTTTTGTATAAAAATCAGACAAAGCTCTAAATTTGTTTTTAGCCGATTCCTCGTCTTTTGTGAGCAAATCAAATAAATTTGGTTGATAAAGCACTCGGTAATTCACAAGTTCCTCTGGAGGAACAGCAGCACCAGAGCGTTCTCTAAGAATAACCTCTATTGCCCTGCCCATTGCTTGATAGCCAACTCTTGATTTTCCTACTTGGATTCCGCTAGGGAGCGACATTCCAGCAACACTAAAACCATCAAAATCTTTGCCATCTTCCATTACAGCGTCCCTGTAACGATAAACGTCTTTTAACCCAAGAATTGCATCCCTGATTGATTGCCCTGCTTCTTTGGTAATGTCTTTTTTTATCAGGTCTCCTTTTTTCCAAAGACCATCTGGGTTGTCTGTAGTTGCAACGTACCCTACAGGTTCAATTTTGTTTTTTAAAAAACTTGCATCCCCACCACCCAAAACATAAGACTCAATAGGTTTCATTGTGTTACTACCTCCCACTTTTTAGTTTCGGGGTTACGCCTGATTCTAACTGGGGTTCTTGGACTGCTATTGTCTTCGCTTTCTCTTAACTTTCTTCTGTTCTCTTCAAGCCTTTGAAGTAATGCTCCTGTTAAGGCTTTAATGGTGTCTAAAGGAACTTTTGATTGAACAATAGTTCGTTGAGTTCCATCAGCATCAGTCACAGTATTAACTCTCTCTTGTCCTAATTTGGTAAAAGCAACATCAAAAGCACTTGCCTCGGAGGGGGTTAAAACTCTGCCAGCAGGAAAATTTATTGCATAATTTAAAAGAGCCTCATCTGAGTTTGATGCAGTAGCAAACGCAGATGGATTGTCGGTTATTTCTCTATCAGTTGGGTTGTAAGTAGAACCAAGAGGAACAAGCTCCCCATTTTTCTCAAAATCACCAACCACAACCATAGACTTCGTGTCTTTGCCCTTGCCCGTTAAACTTTTTAACCTTAACCCAGTCAATGGCAACTCTCTTTCTCTTTTCTTCCTTAGCATTTCTTGCTGAAACAAATATTCGCCTGCTGTTCTTCCACCTTGCCCGACACTTCCTGCGAATGTCGCGCCGGGTTTGCTTGCAGACTCTGCCATCCCAGAAAAAAAGTTAAACATAACTTCTGGTACAGTTGGCTTGGCGTAATCAGGAGAGATCAACTCTCCTAGCTTTCGATAATAATCAATACCTCTGCCTTCTATGTCTTGACTGGTAAGGTCTTTTATCTCCGCATCCGTAATACTACCTAGCCCACCACCAATTACCGATTTATCAGCCATTTTTATGTCCTATTTCTTCCCATAAAGTAAGCACTTCCTAAAGAACCAAGACCACCTACAATCTGCCCAAACACGGAAGGAGTTGCGACGTTTTGAAGCCCAGTTTGATAACTGTAATTTTGTGCGTTGTAAGGAACGCCTTCAAGAATCCCAGTCGCGTAATTTATTTGCTCATACGGATAATTTCGTTGATCAAGGTAATCAGCGTAAGCTAAATCATAGCCTTCTTGATCTACTGCTCGTCTAGCCTCTCCCATGCCAATTAAATTGGATGCTCTTGTCTGAGTTAAATCTTGAGCTAAAGGAACGTAAGATTGAAGCTCTTGCGCTCTTCGTTGCCTCGCTGCCTCTCTAGCTTCATACGCATTTAAACCTGCCGTGTTAGCTTGGAAACGCGCTTGTCGGTCTCTTTCGGACTGTGCTGCGCCAAACTCTAAGCCTTCCCGAGCAGCTTGCGCTCTCGTTTGTGCCATTGCATCCATGCCTTCACCATAGGTTTGACCTTCTTGGATGCCAAGCCTAGAACCGCCAAAAGCTCCTGACCGAGCAGCGTTAGCTCGATTGGCTATTTGATTGCGTTCTATTTGTTTTTGAATTTCTGCAATTGCAGGGTCAACACTTTGTTGATACATATCAAGAAATGGTTGCATCTGCTCAATCGTCAGCGGTTCACCGACAAGGGTGTTGTAATCTTGACCTGCAAACATTTCCGAGCCTACGTTTTGCGCTGCGCCGTAAGCTGCGTCAAGGTAACTTGTATCCCCTGCATTCGCTCGCAACATCTCATAGCCAGCAAGTTCGTCAGCGGTCAAAGTGTCTCCATCATAACTTGGTCGTCTTGCTCCCGTGTAAGATGGATAAGGCGAACCTGCCAAAGCTAACGCTTGTTCTGCAAGTGTCCTACCTGCCGAACTCATCCATGATGGAATTTGCGTTCCAGCAACGGTTTTATCAGCAGTCGGCAATGCGTCGTAAGTTTGGTCAAAGATACCCATTGTATTACCCCAGCCCGCCCATCGCGCTTTCTGGCATTGGTGCTTGTGCAACTGGCTCGCTCATTCCTCGCATTGTGCCATCTGGTGACATATCTTGTACCGCTTGGATAATTTCACCTAACTCTGGCAAAAACTTAACCACAACATTGATCACTTCAGGTGTAATGACTTGATCTAGCATTTTTAACTCATCTTCAGATAAAGAAGAAAGCCTTGCTAAAAGCACCGCTTGGATCTCTTGAGAAGGGCGCATTAACGTTGCCTGAGCCTCTGGAGGCATTTCTTTTGCACTTGGAGGGATATTACCACCTTCCATTGGTGGAGGAGGCGTTGCTCCTGCCATCATAGGGTCAGGCATTGGGGGTGGTGTTCGACCTCCTCCCATTGGATCTGTCATTGGGGGTTCGCCTTGAGGCATCATTCTTGGATCAACAGCCATAATTAACTCCTTTCACCATATAATACAGTATGGTCTTTTTGTTGGCAAAATGCACCAATCAACCAACAAGTCGGCTCAAAAATGCGTCGATAAACTTTTCCTAAATAATCGGGCTTTTCTCTTTTCCCGTAAATATACTCAATCTCATTAGCTCGGTGAGTTGCTATGTGTCTCCAAAAGCCCACTCCCTTACCCTTTCTCATGCGTTTGACTACCCCGATAGCCCAGAAATGATACCCACGCACATGCTGTTCTGACAAATGTTCGTCAGTAAATTTATAATCAAGCAACACCTGTCTTCGGGTCATCAAGCCCTGTCGTAACAATTCGTTACAAATGACTCTAGTAACAGCCTCAACTAAGCCACCTGCTGCCAAGCCACCAAAGCCACCGCCTCTTGCGCCAAAACTTTTAAATAAACTTTTTGTAAAATGACTTGCAACACCGACAGCAGCACCTCGCCCCAAAGCTTTTAATGGGTCTTTACCAATTGCCAAGTCTGCAACAAAAGTTCCAACCCCTGCGCCTACACTTTGCCCAAGTCCCTCTTTGCTAAAAAACGATTCTGAAAAACTAGGATTATTAGCAGCATATTCTGCGTTAAGCCTAGCAATTTCAGCGTTTTTGCTTGCGTCATCTGGGTATTTAGTTGTGTCTGGACTTGAACGCACTGCTTTTTTGCTTGCTTGCAAAGTAGCGTACCGTTCTGCGGTAGGATTTGTTTCGTTAAAAGAAGCAAAAGGTTTACTGGCAAGACTACCAAGTATTGCACCGCCATACGCACCACTTAAACCAGCAATTTCCTCTGGAGTAACCATGCTTTGTTTATCCGCTGTTGAAGCAGCATCGTAAACTTCTTCATAATCGGCTAAAGCCTGTCGGTGCATCGTGTCTTCAGGGTTGTAAGTGATCTCCCCTGACTTAACCATCGTAATAAAATTTGCAGTAGGGAAATCAACAGTGCCGTAAAGAGAAGGGTCTCTGCCTGCGTATGGATCTGGATTAGATTCGGTTTGAAAAAGGTCAATTGTCTTCTCTTCTGCCATCAGGAAATCTCCAAGTAGCTTGCTACAACATGTAACCTGTTTGCGGTAGCAGCGTTAAATTTTAATATTTCAGCCTCATTTACTACTAATGGCTGAGTCAAAAGCTCAATCGTCGTGTTTGCTCCAACCGCTTTGACCTTAAAAAGACTGAACACAGCACTTGCTAAGGTGAGTGTAGCAGTAATCGTATCGGCATTGCCACTGTCTTCGCTTACCAAAATAGACTTAAACACCGCTGTTTTAGCAGCAGGGCAAGTATAAAGAGTCGTCACATCTGTCGTAGTAAGGTCTAGCTTTGCGTTTTTATATACATTAGCCATTACAAAAACCACGCAACTTGTTCTGCGTCCTCAAGAGTTGTTTGTTTTGACGCATCGGTAGAAAACTTTGTATTCTTTAATTCAAGTTCAATAGTCGTTATTAATCGGTCAGCCCACGGTTTAGAATACTGTGGTAAAGCAGACGGAAGGCGAGCTAATAGGCTTGGCGCACCACTCATCGCAACGAATCCTCCCTTGCGTTAATCCTAAAATCACCTAAAACCCAAGAATCTTGAGTACCTGTGCTTTCAATCTTAAAATTTACCTGACGACCCTTTGCGCGTAACGAGGTCTTTTGGGTTGTTGGTGTAATCGTAAACGGACCTTTCGCTACAGCGTCTGCGCTAGGGTATTTCTTAGCATTTACGGTTAAAAATAAATTTGTATTTGTTTCCATCGTCGCGTCAGGAACAACCTTATCAATTAAAAAGTTTCTGTCGCCAGCAGGGTCTAGCTCAATGTAACTGCTTTCGATGCTCGCTGCCATGTTACTTCCATTGTCAGATGTACCCGTTTCTTGATTGTACAAATAACCACCCTCGTCAATAGCGACAGGGTTCTTTACCGCGCCAAAAGCGTCTGACCAACAAGTTCGAGTCATGCTACCGACAGACCATGTATCCTCAAAGTAGTTATAGGTGACATAACTGTCAGGTTCTGGGTTCTCATCATCTGAGTTTGCAGTGGAAGGATACCACCACGTAACCTCATTAAACTCTTTGTTATGCCCTGCAAAGCACTTATCAATGTAAATTTGTTGCATACGGTCAAAGACAAAAAATTTCACAGGACAAGGTATCTCGCGCACCGTACCGTCGTAAATAAAGAAAGTGTCTTTTGCCATCCAATACACGTTGCCATCTACCGAAATCATGGTGTTTTTGCCACCAGCACCGCAGTTTGTACCTAACAAACGAAAAGAAAACGTAAACGGCGGTCCGATAAAGCTCATTCCGTACATTGCCTCGTCTGTGCTTATTAGCGTTTCTTCCTTTGACGGAACGGTTGCAATAATCTTTGTTCCAATCTCTAGTCTTTGATCGCCTGCTGTGTTTTCAGAGGTAGGTGTCCACTTTGTGAAATCTTCCTGAGTGCTAAAACGCACTAACATCGGGTCAAAAACTCCAGCAAGCGATGTACACCCAGCAGCAATTGCGTGTCTGTCAGGAAAACTAATAGTTGATATTCGATTGACAGAAGGCACATCGGACGCACCAGATTCAGCGGAAACCAAAGCAGCGCGAGTCGCGCTATCGGACACATCAAAGTAATAGATTGCGCCATTCCTAACGGTTGCAATTAAATCTTCGCCCCACAAGTTAAGTGACCACTGCGAGTTTTCTAAGTTTACATCTGATTCAGAAGTTGCTCTTGGAGTATTCCAAGTTCCACCGTTCCATGCACCAGTACCCCAACCAAGCGCAGGTGATGCGGTTTGTATGCCGAGTCCTGCTGCGTTTCCAATCAAATACTCAATATCAATAGTTGTGCCACCGCCAGTGGCACTTGAAGTTGCTGCGGTTGGAGATGTGATGGTATAGCTATTGCTGTTAACCACGGTTTGTATCTGATAACCATAATAAGCATTAATCGTGTCTGCGCTTATTCCACCCGTCGCTGTGCCACTTTTTATTTTGACAAAGTCTCCTGCGGTTGCCCCGTGAGATGCGTCAGTTACTGTAATCGTGGTGCTTCCATCGGTCACCGCTAATGGGTTGGATAAATTAGAGGTCTCTTTGCGTAACGGCGTAATGTCGTACAGGTGGTCATTTTCTAACATAAACAAATGATTGTGCGTTCCAATCGCAATTCGGTCTTCTTCATCCGAAAAAGAACGCCAAAGCACAATATTTCTAGCAGAGCCAATAATAGTTTGCTCGATAGAAGTCACCGCATCAGAAGCATCCAAAGCAAAAATTGTGTTTTTCTGCCAACCACCAATCTTAGTTGGAAAGCCATTTCTAAAGCGCACTAAGTTGGAGTCAATCCAGAACGGACCTGCCTTCCCTGCTGCGTAAGCAGTTAAATCTTTAACAACCCCTGATTTAAATTTAAGTATTTGATACATTTTTCATCCGTTTTACTAATCGCTCGGCTCGGTTAGTAACTTGTCTATACCACAAACTGTCAACCATTTCGTTTGCTGCTAATGCCCAGTTTCTTGAGTCAACCCCTCGTTTCATGCCTTTAAACTTAGACAAATTGGTTCGACCCAAGTTAAACATCATGTTAGCAATAATTAACTGTGCTTCCGTTGGTAGCTCATCAAAATCGTCATAAAGTGCTTTGCATTCGTCAATACAAGTATTAACGTCTTTGTCGAAACACTCATTAACTCTTTCCTTTGACACTTGCTCCCCGACCGACAACAGATACTCTGGGTCGGTTGGTTGAACCAAATGACCTACGCCAAAAGTTTTATAGCCTAGGTGATCAAGGTAAATTTTGTAAACAATACCTTCGTCAAGCTCTAGGTCATTTTTTAAACGCTTGATGTTCACAAGGAGTTTTATTCTTTGTTTGGGGGTAACATCTTTGCTTTACCTACGTTTAACGCAAGCAATTCAATTGCCTTGTAAAGCTTTCCTAACAATTCATCGTCTTTTGGTGTTTTAGTTACCGCAGCAAGAAAACTTGCTCCGCAAACAATCGCGGTTACTATTCCAATAATCTCAGCTATCCATTCCAACATATCAATCACTCCTCTTTGTCGTAATCTCGATAAAATTTTACAATGGTCAGTATGTTTTTAGTATACCTTTTTATCTCAGCCATGTTCATGGCTAAATTTTCATATTGTTTGGTAGTCAACGCATAGTAGGGCTTGCGTGGTGCTTTGTTTTCGTCGATCAACCCCAGATAAGTTGTCATAGTCTCTGGAGTAAGCACTTCAAACTGCACATCCGTCAATTGCATTTCCATTGGCAAAGGTGGATGGTACATAGGCGGTCGTTCAGCAATAGTCTTTACTTCTACTTGTTTGGTATGGGGCATTAATGAACACCCGCCAATTAATAATAAACTAACCGCGAATATCAGCTTTTGCATCTGGGGTCTCTATTTTTATCTCTGGTGTTTCAACAGGCTCTTCCTGTGGTTCAAACTGGTCAGGGTCGGTGATTTTTACCAAGGCTTCTTTTGCCTTGCGCGTACCGTTGTTAACTCTTGTTTCAATAAGTTTGGGTTTGGCTAATGCCAAACTATCCATATCGTGCTTAGAAAACTTGTCTCTAAGGCTGTTAAACTCTCGTAACGCTTCGTTTTTCTCTGCTTCCATGCTTTTTAGCTGAAAGCTAACTTGTTCTTGTTTTTTTAAATACGCATCTATTGAAGCATTCTGCTCTTCTATTTGGTTTTCTAATATGACTTGGTTGCCCTTAAGCACCGCCATCTGGTTGTTAAGGTGTTTAATGTACGAAGCAGAGCCAGCTAAGGAAGCCAGTAAAAGTGCGCCTAGTATCATTGCAAGCTTAAAACCCATTATTTCTTCCTGTACCGCCTAGTTTTCTTCGCTGTCTTCTTCGGTTGTTTGCTGTGTTGTTTGCCTTTTTTCGTATCTTCTCGTTTTTTACGAGTTGTGGCTGCGTATTCTTTTGCGCTCATTGCCTTAATCGCTTTTTCTGGCAGATAGCGTTCCCCTGTTTCAGAAGACTTTTTACCTGACTTAGTACGCCACTTTTGTTTAGTCCATTTTTTTAAAGACTTCTGTGACTTTTTAAGTGCCATTACGACCGATAGCCCCCACCCGCTGCTTTATACTGTTTAGCAAGCATCTGAGCTTTTCTTCCAGACCATTGACCTGCCTTACCGCCTTTTGTGCCTGCTTTGATTTTATTAAACAGCCGCTTACGCATGGTTGGCTTTGTGTAGTTTCCTGCTTCGTTAACTTTGGATTTAGACTTTTTCTTTTTCTTTTCAGCCATCTAAGGACTCCAAGCTTCGTATGCGCTAAGGGCGCAAAGAACAACAAAAGCAACTTGAATCGCATCCATTAACCTGACTCTTTGTCAAAGCTCTCGCCGTTTTCAAACTTGTATGAGTCTTTTAACTCGGCTAACAACATGTTAGTAAAAGACTGTAACGCAACTTCTAACGGCTCTAGTTCAACTTTTCTTTTGTTAATTTTTTGTTGCAAATCTCGAATATGCCAAATGTACTTTCTTTGCTTATCTGACAAATCAGACTCTTTATAGTCATTACCATCAATACTAATTACGTTTGCTTCTTCAGTCATTAGTCTGCCTCCGCTATTGTGTTACCTGCCTCTACCCAAGCTAATACAGCTATATAATCGCTGTTGGTGTTGTCAAGCGGAACAAACCATTCTGCACCGCCATTTAAAGTAACTTTGACGTTAATATTGTCGCCAGTTATCCCAGCTGTATATTTACATGCGTTGATGTCTGATACTTCCATTTATAACTCCGCTGCTGCTGTAATAGTTGCACCACCGTTTAAATCTCGAACATACATACCTTGTCCAGCAGTAAGACCAGAACCGACCGATGCTTGAAATGCCATCGTATCTGGTCCTAGTTCACTAGCCGCCATCGCTGTTGTAGTTGCAGTGCTCCCCAAATACTGCACTTGAAAATCTGTAGCACTAGAAAACGCTAAACTAGGTGTTGTTCGCATAGTAACTGGAAATGCTTTTACGCAATGGACTGTAGTGGTAGTTCTGGCAAACCCTGTTGCTAAAGCTGTATTTGTTGGCGGTCTAGCAACAAAACAATACCTTTGACATCGATGTAATTCTTCTCCATAAGACAACTGCTCAAATGTGGTAGCGGTACTTCCTATTTCTAATTGCAGGTTTCTTACATCTATATAGTCATTAGCTCCTGCTGTACCTGTCCAAGTCCACGCAATCTGTATAGCTATTTGTGTTTTATCTGCTGGTATAGTCCCAGTTCCAGAATAAGTAACAAACCCACCGCCTTGAGGTATTTCGGCAGTCACAACAAAAGCATTTTCAGCGGTCGTCATACCTACTGGGCTTTGATCAGTACCTTCACCGCCAACAACTCTAAACGCTGTACTGCCATCTGTAGGACTCCAGTTAGCACCGCCTCTAGCTCTAAAAGAAAGCGTTACAGTTTTTCCTGCCAAATGTTTACTGTCTACAGTTTCTAACCCTTGAGCGATGCCTGTTGCAAACGTAGTTGAGTTTCCGTTAGGTCTTTGGTATCTGATGTAGTATCCGTCACCTTCACCTGCATCTGATTTTGTAAGGAATGATTGACCGTATCCTGTGCCACCACCAAAAGAACGCCACCTATCCATAGCATAAGTGTTCATATCTACATTAGCAGCCGTTCCATGACGTTGATTTACCGCACCGTTTGGATTGTGTATTACGTTTCTTCGACCACCAATCTGCCCTGAGTTTATGCTGCTAACACCTGCAATATCTTTATCGTTCAAAGTAATGCCTGTATCAGCAAC
>Ga0209232_1000100_pt1 | contig 52470 bp, 44 predicted proteins | sample ETNvirenome_2_60_FD_184066 | JGI IMG/M metagenome (GOLD analysis project Ga0209232, IMG submission 184066) | Marine viral communities from the Pacific Ocean - ETNP_2_60 (SPAdes) (version 2) | ecosystem: Environmental > Aquatic > Marine > Oceanic | place: Pacific Ocean | collected 2013-06-22 | reverse complement strand
GCGAGCACGCCGAGTAACGGTAGTGCCTCGAGTTTTGCGGCGTCCTGTTCGAGGTTATGCAGGGTCTGCTCCACTTCGCTGGCCAGTTCATCCCGGCCGGAGGCGACCAGCTTTCCCCTTGCGTGGCTGATCCGCAGCAGCTGTTGCCCGGCCGAGAAAAGAGGCTGTTGATAGTGTCGCGCGCTCGGATGATCGGCTTCCGCCTGGTAGGCGTCGAGCTGCGACAGCGCTCCGGCCATTTCGCGCTCTGCCTGCAGCAGCAAGCCCTGCGGATCGCCGGCGAGCTTGCCGGCCGCGAGCAGGTCGGTGGCGGTGAAGCGGACCAGCTCTTCCAGGCTCGGGCGTAGCGTTTCCGCCAGACCATCCGGAAGTTCGATTACGTCGCGCTGGAGATCGGTGAGCGCCTGCTGCGCCTGGCTATGACGCAATGCGTCACCGCTGGCGAGATAGCCCTGAATATTTTCCGCTGCCTGATGCTGGAACTGTTGAGACAGCCCCAGGTAACGCGCCATGAGCAGGTAGGGGCGCTCCATGGCACGCTCGGACCACCAGAGGGTGGCACCCAGCGCGAGACAGACTGCAATGAGCAGCAGGGTGTTGAGAGTGGTGAGCGACTTCAGGCGCATCCTCGCCTCGCAGAACGAATCAGGAGGCTTGCAAGGTATGGCAGTTTGATGTCATTCGCGTTACAGCGAGCGCGGGCCTGTCAGGTCGCCGCCTCTGCGAGGCGCTGTCTGGCGTGGCGATTGGGGTATCCGTCGTGTCAGTAGCGTTCGACGCGATTGCGGCCCCCGTGCTTGGCGCGATACAGCGCTTCGTCGGCCTGTTGGGTGAGCGTCTTGACCTCGGCATCGCCGGCCAGCTCGGTGATACCGCAGCTGAAGGTGCAGCTGAGGTCGTGGGGCTGGGCTGGAAAGCGAATCTCCGCGAAGCGCTGGCGAATCTCGTCGAGCACCTTGCAGGCGGCGTCCGCCGGCGTGTCCGGCAGTACCACGGCGAACTCTTCGCCACCGTAGCGGCCGATGTGATCGGTCTTGCGCAAACGCTGCTTCAGGAACAGCGCCAGGCTCTTGATCACCCGGTCGCCCATGGGATGGCCAAAGGTGTCGTTGACCTGCTTGAAGTGGTCGATATCCAGCATGGCGAAGCTCAGCGGGCTGTTGTCGCGCCGCGCACGGAAGCGAGCATCCTCAAGCAGTTGCAGGCTGTGGGTATGGTTGTAGAGCCCGGTCAGGCTGTCGCGGACGATGCGTGCCTTCAGGCTTCTGGCGCGGGTCGCGCGGGTGCGCACGGTGGCGATCAGGTGACTGGGCTTGATCGGCTTGGTGAGGAAGTCATCGCCGCCTTCGCCCATGGCGTCGAGCTGCTTGTCCAGATCGTCCTCGGCCGAGAGGTAGATGATCGGCACGCTGACATAGCGCTCGTGTTGACGAATCACCTTGGCCAGTTCGGTGCCCTGGCACTCGGGCATGTACATGTCGAGGATGATCAGGTCCGGTTGAAACTCGGCCAGGGCGCCGATGGCCTGAATCGGCTCGATCAGCGTCTGGGTGACGATGCCGGCGTTGTTCAGCACTCGCTCGGTGTGGGTGGCCTGGGCCCGGGAGTCGTCGATGATCAGTACGCGGATCGGTTCGTAGTGCGCCGTGCGGGTGAATATTTCGATCTTCTCCAGCAGGCTGCTGGCGTCGAGGGTGCCGGTAAAGAACTCCAGGCCACCGGCGCGCACCGCAGCAAGGCGCGTTGGCGTATCGGTTTCCAGGTGGCTGAAGAACAGCATCGGCAGCTTCGATTCCAGTCCCTGTTGGACCTGCTCGGCGAGGCGCAGCCCTTCGCTCGGACCGTTGAAATCCACTTCCATGACGATCGCGGCCGGATGGCGGCGATGCATCGCGGTACGGAAGGCTGCGACACTGCTGAACGCCTGCGCGGACATGCTGAAGAAGTCCAGCTGGCGCACCAAGTGTTCGGCGCGCTGCTGATCCTGCAGAGCGATGTACACCGGTTTGCTCAGCGGCGGCAGAAACGACTGATTATGCGGATCGCTGTGGCGCAACCCGGTACGCGCCAGACGGTAGATCAGCTGGCTGAGGGTGGAGATGGTGCTGCTGGAGAGACGGCCACGGTTGTCCCGGATGTCGCTCAGGCAATCTTCGATGCTCAGGGCAAGCTCGCTGTGCTCGGTCTGCTCGAAGCGGTCGGCGAACCGCCGCAGCCGCGTCGTCGCTTCGGTCAGGGCAGCGTGGTAGTCCTCGTTCCATTCGCTGCGTTGCAGTTGCTGCCAAACTTCCAGCACTTCGCGTGCCTGGTGAATGACCCGCTGGGCGAAATGCTGCTTGAGTTCTTCCTGATCCGACATCGCGATTCTTCCCGGTGCACAGGGTGCGCTGCCCTGGCTTTATGGTGGCGGCATGCTATCACTGCGGCGGTGCTTTGGAAGTCCACTGTGCGGTAGTGGTTCTCAATTTGGCGCTGAGTGAGCAGGGGCCCTGCGTTATAGTAAAGGCATGTCAGCGCAACGTCTCCGACGTTGTGCGGTCGAACCCCAGAACTCGCGAGAAGGACACATTGCCCATGTTGGACTGGAAGAATCGCTTCGCTCGTCTCGGCCGCTCGAGTGGCCCTTCCGGCGGAGCCGGACGGCGGGAGGGTAATCCGCTTCTGCTGGTTCTTGCCGTCCTGCTGGGCGTGTACCTGCTGGTTACCTTGGTGCTCGGCTGGTACTGGAGCCGCGAACCCGATCTGTTTCCCGTACAGCAGAGTGCCCGCCAGGCGGCCGAGGCCTCGCAGCGGCAGTTGGTCAGCGGCTATACCACCGTGGAAACGCTCAAGCGTGTTGCCAGTACCTTGCTGGATAAGCCGGGTGGCTACCTGAGCAACGATATCGCGCCGCCGGGTCTGTGGTTGGACAACATGCCGAGCTGGGAATATGGCGTGCTTGTGCAGGTGCGAGATCTCGCTCGTGCGCTGCGCAAGGACTTCGCCCGCTCGCAGTCGCAGTCGACCGAGGACACCGATCTGGCCAAGGCCGAGCCGCTGTTCAACTTCGACAATCGCAGCTGGGCGTTGCCGGCCTCCGAGTCCGAGTACCGCAACGCCATTCGCGGCCTGGATCGCTACCTGGCTCGGCTCAGCGATCCGCAGCCCAATGCGCTGTTCTACACGCGTGCTGACAACCTTAACAACTGGCTGGGCGATGCCGCCACGCGGCTCGGCTCGCTGTCCCAGCGCCTCTCTGCCAGCGTTGGCCGGGTGCGGCTGGATGCCGATGTTGCGCCCGAACAGGAGCGTGCGGGCGTCGTGCCGCAGGTCAAGGAGGAGGTCGTCGAAACGCCGTGGTTGCAGATCGACAACGTCTTCTTCGAGGCGCGCGGTCAGGCGTGGGCCTTGTCACATCTGCTGCGCGCGATCGAGGTTGATTTCGCCGACGTGCTGGCGAAAAAGAACGCCACCATCAGCGTGCGGCAGATCATCCGCGAGCTTGAGGCCGCTCAGGAGCCGCTGTGGAGTCCGATGGTGCTCAATGGCAGCGGCTACGGCGTGCTGGCCAATCACTCGCTGGTGATGGCCAACTATATCTCCCGTGCCAATGCGGCGATCATCGATCTGCGCAACCTGCTGACGCAGGGGTAAGGCGAGCCCCCGGCGGGGTTTAGGAAGCCTCAGGTTGGCGTCGTGTCTGACTGGCTCGACGCTAACCAAGCTTGCACTCAGTCCAGGCCGAGTTTTTTCAGCCGGTAACGCATCGAGCGGAAGGTCAGCCCCAGCCGTTGGGCTGCCGCGGTGCGGTTCCAGCGGGTTTCCTCCAGCGCCTGCATGATCAGCTTGCGCTCGATCTCTTCCAGGTGATCTTCCAGATTGTCGATCTGCGCCAGACTGGCTTCACCGTTCTCCGATACGCCTGGGCTGTCTGCCAGGCGTAGATCGCCCGCCTTGATCTCATCGCCCTCGCAGAGTGTGTAGGCCCGCTCGAGCATGTTCTCCAGCTCACGAACGTTCCCCGGGAAGCGATAGTTTTCCAGCTTGGCCAGAGCGTCCGGGTGCAGGCGAGCGCTGCTGTCACCGCACTCCGCCGCAAGACGCCGAAGCATGGCTTCGGCGAGCAGGCCGATGTCTTCGCGACGCTCGCGCAGTGGCGGCACGCGCAGTTCGATGACATTCAGGCGGTAATACAGATCCTGGCGGAAACGACCTGCGGCCACTTCGCTGGCGAGGTCCTTGTGGGTGGCGCAGAGGATGCGCACATCGACCATTAGTTCCTGAGCGCCGCCGACCGCGCGTACAGCCTTTTCCTGGATCGCGCGCAGCAGCTTGACCTGCATCGGTAGCGGCAGGTCGGCTACCTCGTCGAGGAACAGCGTGCCGCCATTGGCGGTCTGGAATAGCCCGGGCTTGTCCTCGATGGCGCCACTGAAGCTGCCTTTCTTGTGGCCGAAGAACTCGCTTTCCATCAGTTCCGACGGGATCGCGCCGCAGTTGACGGGCACAAAGGGCTTTTCACTGCGAGGACCCTGCTCGTGAATCAGTCGGGCCACCAGCTCCTTGCCGCTGCCGGACTCGCCGCTGATATAAACCGGCGCCTGGCTGCGGGCGAGTTTGCCGATCTGCTTGCGAAGGGTCTTCATGGGTGGCGAGCTGCCGAGCAGGCGGCTGTCCACCGGCATTTCCGCTGTGGGCGCCCTCAGGCGCAGGGCCGTGCCGACCAGCTCGCGCAAGCGGTTGAGGTCCACCGGTTTGGTGAGAAAGTCGAATGCCCCAGCCTTGAGCGCGCCAATGGCGGTATCCAGGCTGCCGTATGCAGTGATCATCGCCACCGGCAGTTGCGGGTGCTGTTGCTGAATGTATTGCACCAGCTCCAGGCCGCTGCCATCGGGCAGGCGCATATCGGTAAGGCACAGGTCGTAATGCTCGCGGGCCAGGCATTCGCGCGCTTCCTTGAGATTGCGAGCGCTGCGGGTATCGAGTTTCATGCGGCCAAGAGTGATTTCCAGCAGTTCGCGGATATCCGGCTCGTCATCGATGATCAGTGCTTTCTGGCGCGCGGTCATGGTCCTGCTCTTGATTCGTGAAGCGATGGTCGCCGGGGATGGCGGCTGAGGAGCATGTTAACTCCGCCGGCGGTGTCGTGGCTGTCGCTTTGGTCGATGTGTGATGTGTTGCCGGCAGCGAGGCTCAGCTCAGCTTGCGTGGGTGGGCGAAGACGATGCGGAAGCAGCTGCCGCCCTCGGGGCGCTCGCGGTAGTCCAGGCGTGCCTGGTTGCTTTCGCACAGCTCGCGGGAGATATATAGCCCCAGCCCGGTGCCTTTGCTTTCGGTGGTGAAGAACGGTTCGAAGATGTTCTGAAGTTGCTCGGCCGCGATACCAGGGCCGTCATCGAGCACTTCGACGATAGGCAGGTCGCTGGCTTCGTCACGGAACAGGCGGAGCCAGACCTGCGCCCGCGGATTCTGCTGGCCGCTGTAGCGCAGCCCGTTCTGGACCAGGTTGGTCAGCACCTGGGTCAGCTGATTGGGGTCCATGCGGGTCTGCAGCGAGCTGCCCACGGTATCCAGGTGCAGGGTCTGCTGCGGGCCGAGCCCCTGGCGGAACTCGCTGGCGAAACGATGCAGCCAGTACTTCAGGTCCAGCAGCTGGGGTTCGGCCTGGCGCCGCCGGGAAAGCTGGAGGACGTTCTCGATCACCAGGTTCATCCGCCGTGAATGATCCTGAATGATCTGTGCCAGACGGCGGTCAGGTCCGTCCAGCTCTTCGGATTCCTGAAGCAGCTGCGCGGCATGGCTGATGGCGCCCAGTGGATTGCGGATTTCATGGGCAATGCTGGCTGTGAGGCGTCCGAGGGAGGCGAGCTTGAGCTGTTGTGCCTTCTGTGCGATCTGCGAGATGTCTTCGAGAAACACCAGTGTGTCGAGCTTGTTCCCGTGCTGCAGCGCGGCGAAGCTCGGCTGCAGCGTTGGGCCGCCAGGCGTTGCCCTGAGATTCGGTGGGCGCAGGGTCGGATTGCCTCGCCACTGTTGCAGTGCCTTGAGCAGTTCCGGGCAGCGCGGTGCGAGGCGTTCGCCTGCCAGCGAGTCCTGGCCGAGCAGTTTCAGAGCCCCCTGATTGGCGAGCAGAACGCGCTCCTGCGGGTCCAGCACCATGATGCCGGTACGCATGCGCTGGAGGATCAGCGCGTTGAGCGCCTCCAGGTTCGCCACCTCTTCCGCACGCTGGCGTGCCAGCGTCTCGCTGACCTGCAGACGGCGAGCCAGCCCCTGAACCAGGAAGGCGGCAGCAAAGCAGAGCGTGCCGAGTGCGCTGGCCTGAACGTACTGGCCGCTGGCTTCGGGGCGTTGAATGCTGAGGTAGAAGGTCAGGTAGATCAGGCCCGTCGCAGCAACCGCGGCGATGAAGAAACCGACCCTGCCACGCAGCAGTATGTTGGCGATGGCAACGGCGACTATCAGCAGGTTGCCGATACCGCTCGGGGTGCCACCGCCGAAGTAGAACAGCCCGGACAGCAGGATGACGTCCATCAGCGCCAGCCCGAGCACGGGCAGATCGCGCTCCGGGTTCTGCACCAGCACGGCGACGATGATGTTGAGGATCAGGTAGATCCAGGCGCCGTACTGAAAGAGCTGCGGGTTGCTCATCTCCAGCAGGTCGTTGTGCAGGTCGGCGCTGATCAGCAGAACCAGCGCCAGGCCGATGGTCAGCCGATAGAGGTGGTACAGGCGGAGAATCCGCCGTCCCTGATCGCCAAAGAAGGTGAGGTTTTCAGTGCCCACCAGGAGTGCTGTCCTGCTCCAGGTGAGCGCGGCTGCAGTACCAGCGATCCTGCGACTGCAGCGCCTGGTCCTGCGGGACGTGCACGCCACACTGAGCGCAACGCACCATTGGCAGGGTGGTCTGGCGAGGCTTGGGGGCGGCTTTCTTTTGCGCGAAACGGCGCCACAGCCAGAACGCGGCGCCAATCAGTGCAATCCAGAACAGCAGGCGAAACAGACCCATATCGATTCCTTCCTGATTAAGCGTGGTGGCCTGCGATCAATTGAGCCCGGTCACTGCCGGCCCGTTTCGCCGCGCGCGCCGAATGCAAGGACGGCGCTGCGGAAGTCGGTCAGCTGTCAGTCGAACAGGCCGAAGGTCAGGCGGCTCCACCAGGAGCGTTTTTCGCCTTGCTGCTCTGCTTCCTTGAGTACCGGGCGAAGCTCTTCGGGAAGGTCCTGAGCGGCCGTTTCATACTGACGGAGCACATCGCGATTGGCCCGCGAGGTGTCCGGGCGGGGAGCCTCGCCTTCGATAAGGCCGAGGGTGGCCTTGCTCAGCCAGCTGCGGTTGTCGTCTTCCGTCTCGACGGGGGTGAATTTGCCGTCTTCGAGCGTTGCGTGATCCGGGTAGTTGAGCTGCAGAGTCTGCAGGCTGGTTTCGGCGAGATCGTCGAGGCCCAGGCGCTGGTAGGCCTCGGTCATCACGGCAAGCCCGTCGGCCACGGCCGGCGTGCCTTGGAAGTTCTCCACAACGTAACGGCCGCGGTTGGCCGCTGCGACGTAGGCCTGGCGCTTGAGGTAGTAGTGGGCGACGTGTATCTCGTTGGCCGCCAGCAGGTTGCGCAGGTAGACCATGCGCGCCTTGGCGTCAGGCGAGTAGCGGCTGTTGGGGTAGCGGCTGGTGAGCTGGGCGAATTCGTTGAACGAGTCGCGGGCGGCACCTGGGTCGCGCTTGGTCATGTCCAGCGGCAGGAAGCGGGCCAGCAGGCCTCGGTCCTGATCGAAGGAGGCCAGGCCCTTGAGGTAATAAGCGTAATCGACGTTCGGATGCTGCGGATGCAGGCGGATGAAACGCTCCGCCGCCGAGCGCGCGGCTTCCGGCTCGACGTTGCGGTAATAGGCGTAGATCAGTTCGAGTTGCGCCTGCTCGGCGAAGCGCCCGAATGGATAGCGCGACTCCAGGGCCTTGAGTTTGCTGATGGCGCTGGTATAGCTCTTGTTGTCCAGGTCGGCCTGTGCTTGCTGGTACAGCTCGACTTCACCCAGATTCTCGTCGACGGTTTCGTTGGATGAACAGGCGGCGGTGAGGGCGAGAATGGCGATCAGCAGCAGGTGTTTCACTTGCATGGCGGCTTGCGTCCCTGTGACGGCTGGCTGTCTCGCGCGGAGCCGTCCTGTTATGATGAGCGCCCCGGTGCGCCGGGACAAAGACGCCGTATTTAAACACAAGCGTGTAGCCGAAACCAAAGGCCGCTCCGCCATCTGCGGTCCCCGGGCTCGTCCGTTACCAACGGATGTCGCCTGCCTCTCTCAGACGAACCTATCTCGCCGTATGTCCACGACTTCCAAACAGGCCATCCAACTCCGCGCCGAAGTGCCGTTTGACCTTGGCGGGCAACGTCTCGATCAGGTTGCGGCGCAGCTCTTTTCCGAACACTCGCGCTCGCGTCTCGCGGCGTGGATCAAGGATGGCCTGCTCACCGTGGATGGCGCCGTGCTGCGCCCTCGCGACACCGTGCATGCCGGCGCCGTGCTCGAGCTGAGTGCCGAACAGCAGGCGCAGGGCGAGTGGGTCGCGCAAGACATTCCGCTTGAGATCGTCTACGAGGACGATCAGATCCTGGTGATCGACAAGCCTGCTGGCCTGGTTGTGCACCCTGCGGCCGGCCATGCCGACGGCACGCTGCTCAATGCATTGCTGCATCACGTGCCGGACTTGATCAACGTCCCGCGTGCCGGCATCGTTCATCGCCTGGACAAGGACACCACCGGTCTGATGGTCGTGGCCAAGACGCTGCAGGCGCAAACCCGGCTGGTCGAGCAGTTGCAGGCGCGTAGCGTCAGCCGCATCTACGAGGCGATCGTCATCGGCGTGATCATTACTGGTGGTACGGTCGACGCGCCGATCGGTCGGCATGGCCAGCAGCGTCAGCGCATGGCGGTGGTGGAGGGCGGCAAGCCGGCGGTCAGCCATTACCGCGTGCTCGAGCGCTTTCGCTCGCACACCCATGTGCGGGTCAAGCTGGAAACCGGGCGTACCCACCAGATTCGGGTGCACATGACCCATCTTGGCTATCCACTGGTCGGTGACCCGCTGTATAGCGGGCGTTTCCGCATTCCGCCGGCGGCGAATCCGACGCTGGTGCAAACGCTTCGCGAGTTCCCTCGCCAGGCGCTGCACGCGCGCTTCCTCGAACTCGATCATCCTGTTACCGGGCAGAGGATGAAATGGGAGTCGCCGTTGCCGGATGACTTCGTCTGGCTGCTGACGCTGCTGCAACAGGATCGAGAGGCCTTCGTCGGGTGAGTGCGTGGGGCGGTGACTGGCTCGTGCCGGAATGGCCTGCTCCGCCCGGCGTTCGCGCCTGTGTGACCGCGCGGCAGGGCGGCGTCAGTCGCGCTCCGTTCGACAGCTTCAATCTGGGTGATCACGTCGGTGATGAGCCTGCCGCGGTGGCCTGGAATCGCCAGCATCTTCAGGACGTGCTCGGTTGCCAACCAGTCTGGCTGGAGCAAGTGCATTCGAGTGTCGCTGTCCAGGCCGCTCCAGGAAATCGCGTGACTGCCGATGCTAGCTGGAGCGAGACGCCGGGTCTGGCCTGTGCGGTACTGACTGCGGACTGCCTGCCGGTACTTTTCTGTGATCATGCCGCGACCCGGGTCGCCGCGGCTCACGCTGGCTGGCGCGGGCTGGCTGGTGGTGTGCTCGAGGCGACGCTCGAAGCGCTGGCGGTACCTGCCGATGAACTGCTGGTGTGGTTGGGGCCGGCGATCGGGGCGGCAGCATTCGAGGTCGGGCCCGAAGTGCGCGATGCATTCCTCGCGCAGCATTCGTCGGCTGCCGCGGCGTTCGTTGCAAGTCGCAACCCGGGACGCTTCATGGCGGATATCTACCAGCTGGCGCGTATCCGTCTGGCTGCCGCGGGCGTAGACGCAGTTTACGGTGGTGGGTTGTGCACCTTCAGCGATCCGCGCTTCTACTCCTATCGGCGTGCCGCGCACACAGGCCGCTTCGCCAGTCTGATCTGGCTCGAGTGATATTGGCGCGCTAGCGGTGAAGTCAGCCATGACTCTGCGGTCCTGGCATGACCTGCATCAATGTCATCCGCCTTGAATCTCCAACAATCATCCTCATCTATGCTGCATCTCGCAGGTTTCGTATATGGCGCGAGCCACGGCGCCGGCCTGCTTCACATGAGGATGAACATCCATGCGTATCGATCGTTTGACCAGCAAGCTGCAGCTTGCGCTCTCCGATGCCCAGTCCATAGCCGTCGGCCTGGATCACCCCTCCATCGAGCCGTTACACCTGATGCAGGCGCTGCTCGAGCAGCAGGGCGGCTCGATCAAGCCGTTGCTGATGCAGGTCGGCTTCGACATCGCAGCGCTGCGTCAGGCGCTGACCAAAGAGCTCGACCAGCTGCCGAAGCTACAGAACCCCACTGGCGACATGAATCTCTCGCAGGACCTGGCGCGCCTGCTCAATCAGGCTGACCGCCTCGCCCAGCAGAAGGGCGACCAATACATTTCCAGTGAGCTGGTGCTGCTGGCGGCGCTGGACAGCAACACCCGTCTGGGCAAGCTGCTGCTGGCTCAGGGTGTAAGCAAGAAAGCGCTGGAGAACGCCATCAGCAATCTGCGCGGCGGCGATGCGGTCAATGATCCCAACGCCGAAGAATCGCGGCAGGCGCTCGACAAATACACCGTGGACATGACCAAGCGCGCCGAGGACGGCAAGCTCGACCCGGTGATCGGTCGTGACGACGAGATCCGCCGCACCATCCAGGTGCTGCAGCGGCGGACCAAGAACAACCCGGTACTGATCGGTGAGCCGGGCGTGGGCAAGACCGCCATCGTCGAGGGGCTGGCCCAGCGCATCGTCAACGGTGAGGTCCCGGACGGCCTCAAGGACAAGCGCTTGCTGGCCCTGGACATGGGCTCGCTGATTGCCGGGGCCAAGTTCCGCGGCGAGTTCGAGGAGCGCCTCAAGGCGGTGCTCAACGAGCTGTCCAAGCAGGAGGGTCGCGTCATCCTGTTCATCGACGAGCTGCATACGATGGTCGGCGCGGGCAAGGCGGAAGGCGCCATGGATGCCGGCAACATGCTCAAGCCTGCCCTGGCGCGCGGCGAGCTGCACTGCGTAGGTGCCACTACTCTCGATGAATACCGCCAGTACATCGAGAAGGATGCCGCCCTGGAGCGTCGCTTCCAGAAGGTGCTGGTCGACGAACCAAGCGAGGAAGACACCATCGCCATTCTTCGTGGCCTCAAGGAGCGCTACGAAGTGCACCATGGCGTGACCATCACCGATGGCGCCATCATCGCCGCGGCCAAGCTCAGCCACCGCTATATCACTGATCGCCAGCTGCCGGACAAGGCCATCGACCTGATCGACGAGGCCGCCAGCCGTATCCGCATGGAGATCGACTCCAAGCCCGAAGAACTTGATCGCCTGGATCGCCGCTTGATCCAGCTGAAGATCGAGCGTGAGGCGCTGAAGAAGGAAGACGACGAGGCCACCAAGAAGCGCTTGGCCAAGCTGGAAGATGACATCGCCAAGCTGGAGCGCGAGTACGCCGATCTGGAAGAAATCTGGAAGTCGGAGAAAGCCGAGGTGCAGGGTTCGGCGCAGATCCAGCAGAAGATCGAACAAGCCAAGGCTGAGCTCGAAGCAGCGCGACGCAAGGGTGATCTGGCGCGCATGGCCGAACTGCAGTACGGGATCATTCCGGACCTCGAGCGCAGCCTGGAGATGGTCGATCAGCATGGCAAGAAAGAAAACCAGCTGCTGCGTAACAAGGTGACCGACGAGGAGATCGCCGAGGTGGTTTCCAAGTGGACCGGTATTCCGGTCTCCAAGATGCTCGAAGGCGAGCGCGACAAGCTGCTGCGCATGGAAGACATGCTGCACACTCGCGTCATCGGTCAGCACGAAGCCGTGGTTGCCGTATCCAATGCCGTGCGCCGCTCGCGCGCCGGTCTGGCCGACCCGAATCGTCCGAGCGGCTCGTTCCTCTTTCTCGGCCCGACCGGGGTGGGCAAGACCGAGCTTTGCAAGGCGCTGGCCGAGTTCCTCTTCGATACCGAGGAGGCGATGATCCGCATCGACATGTCCGAGTTCATGGAGAAGCACTCTGTTGCGCGCCTGATTGGTGCGCCGCCGGGCTACGTCGGTTACGAAGAAGGCGGTTACCTGACCGAAGCGGTGCGTCGCAAACCGTATTCGGTGGTGTTGATGGACGAGGTAGAGAAGGCCCATCCAGACGTCTTCAATGTGCTGCTGCAGGTGCTCGAAGACGGCCGCCTGACCGACAGTCATGGGCGGACGGTGGACTTCAAGAACACGGTGATCGTGATGACCTCCAACCTGGGCTCTGCGCAGATCCAGGAGCTGGTTGGTGATCCCGATGCGCAGCGGGCTGCGGTGATGGATGCGGTGGCGCATCACTTCCGACCGGAGTTCATCAACCGTATCGACGAGGTGGTGGTGTTCGATCCGCTGGGTCGCGAGCAGATCGCCGGCATCGCCGACATCCAGCTCGGGCGCCTGCGCAAGCGCCTGGCCGAGCGCGAATTGAGCCTGGAACTCAGTCAGGAGGCGATGGACAAGCTGATCGCTATCGGTTACGACCCGGTCTACGGAGCGCGGCCGCTCAAACGGGCGATCCAGCGCTGGATCGAGAATCCGCTGGCGCAGCAGATCCTCTCCGGTCAGTTCGCGCCGGGTAGCAGCGTCAAGGCGCGGGTAGAGGGCGAGCAGATCGTCTTCGATTGAGTGGGGTGGTTACCTGCGGGGTGCAGCACCTCGCAGGTAGCCGTGTTGGAGCAGCGTTTTCGCGGGTGCCGCCGGGTGAACGCAAAGTGTTGTCAGGAATCGCATTTTTGGGGTTGACAGGCGAGCCGGGAACCGTAAAATGGCGCGCCTCTGAGGCGGTAACGTAACGCTGAAGAGCTGGAATTGAAGTTGTTCCGCGATAGCTCAGTCGGTAGAGCAAATGACTGTTAATCATTGGGTCCCAGGTTCGAGTCCTGGTCGCGGAGCCAAATTCCAATCGGGGTATAGCGCAGTCCGGTAGCGCGCCTGCTTTGGGAGCAGGATGTCGGGAGTTCGAATCCCCCTACCCCGACCATTTTTGGGTCGTTAGCTCAGTTGGTAGAGCAGTTGGCTTTTAACCAATTGGTCGTAGGTTCGAATCCTACACGACCCACCATACGGGCTTCTCAGGAAGCATGAAAAGCTGGATGTCCTCGCGGACATCCAGCTTTTTTATTGCCTGCGATTTCTTCTCGGCACATTCAAGGCGCACCCAGGGGTGCGCCTTTTCTGCGTCAATGGAGCTTCAGGCGCGGCTCCGTCGTGCGGCTGAGCTTGTCGCCAAGCATCATCAGCAGCGTGCGAGCGATGCCATACAGCGCGATCTGGTGCATGCGGTAGAGCGAGATATAGAACATTCGTGCCAGCCAGCCTTCGAGCATCACGTTGCCGGTCAGGTTACCCATCAGATTGCCTACTGCCGAGAAGCTTGACAGCGAAATCAGTGAGCCGTAGTCCTTGTAGCGATAGGTCGGCAGCGGCTTGCCTTCCAGTCGGTTGTGGATCGAGCGGGCCAGCATCGAGGCCTGCTGATGGGCTGCCTGTGCACGGGGTGGGACATTGCGGTCGCTGTCCGGCTGCGGGCAGGCGGCGCAGTCGCCGAATGCGAAGATGTTCTCGTCGCGCGTGCTCTGCAGTGTCGGGTGGACGACCAGCTGGTTAATGCGGTTGGTTTCCAGGCCATCCAGTTCGTGAAGGAAGGCGGGTGCCTTGATCCCGGCGGCCCACACCTTGAGGCTGGCCTGGACGAACTCGCCCTGCTTGGTGTGCAGGCCCTCGGCGGTGACTTCGCTGACGGCGGCGCCCGTGAGCACCGTGACGCCCAGGTCCAGCAGTGTCTGGTGCACCGGCTGGCTGATGCGCTCAGGCAGTGCCGGCAGGACTTTCGGGCCGGCCTCGATGAGGGTGATGTTTACATCCTCCGGCTTGATGCCATCGAGGCCGTAGGCCGCCAGCTCCTTGGCGGCGTGCAGCAGTTCTGCAGCCAGCTCCACGCCGGTAGCGCCGGCTCCGACGATGGCCATGCTGATGTTGCTCGAGGCTCCCTCGCCTGCATGCGCCTTCATGTAATGGCTTAGCAGTTGCCGGTGGAAGCGCTCGGCCTGCTCGCGCGTATCAAGGAAGATGCAGTGCTCGGAAGCCCCCGAGGTGCCGAAGTCGTTGGTCGTGCTGCCGACGGCAATCACCAGCGTGTCGTAGTTCAGTGCGCGTGACGGGACCAGTTCCACGCCAAACTCGTCGCGCGTCGCTTCCAGTCGAATGCATTTGCTCGCGCGATCCAGGCCTGCCATGCGGCCCATCTGGAACTCGAAGTGATTCCATTTGGCCTGAGCGACGTAGTTGAGTTCGTCAGCGGACGAGTTCAAGGAGCCGGCGGCGACTTCGTGCAGCAGCGGCTTCCAGATGTGTGTGAGGTTGGCGTCGACCAGGGTGATGCGGGCTTTGCCACGCTTGCCCAGGGTTCTACCCAGGCGGGTAGCAAGCTCCAGACCGCCGGCGCCACCGCCGACGATTACGACTCGATGTGACATGGGAGTGACTCATAGCTGCAAGGGAAACGGCGGGGCGGCCTGGCGAGCGGAGCTCAAAGCACAAGGCGGCTCAAGAGGCGGCTCAATAACCCGAGCCCGATCACCACGACCAGTACCACAAGCAGAAGAAGCCAGGGGCGAAACGGCTGGCGCTCGACCTGGTGTTGCGGGGCGCGGAGGTATTCATCGACGCGCTGCTGATCTTCGGGCTTCAGGCGGCTGGGCATGGGCACCTCGAATGGAATGCAGGCATTCTAGCTGTGCAGGGTCAAAAGCCAAGCGCGAAGTGCGGCGCTTTGCCGCGCGGAGGGCTGGCGGGCATGCCGGGCGGCATGCCCTTGGGGGTTGTCAGGTGTTCTTCAGCTTGCGCAGGTTGCCGATGACCGACTCCAGTGCGCGGTCGAACAGCAGGGTGTCGTTGAGTAGCCGAATAGCGCCGCGCTGGAATTCGGTCGCCAGGCCCATGCGGGTCTTTTCCAGGACTTTCATGCCGGTGCGATTAACGAAAATGTACTTGCCGGTGGGCTTGATCACCGCTGCCAGCTTGCAGCGCAGCTTGTGTTCTTCGTCTTCCTGGAACTCCACCCAGCTGCCGACGCGCAGATTGTCGACCTGGACCAGCGCGACATCGTTATCCGGCAGGCTGATTTCCGGTTCCTGCTCGCGGCTCTCGCCAGGTGCAAGCAGGACGATCTCGTCGACCACTTCGACCATTGCCGGTGTGGTTGCTATCGGAGTTGCCGCTGACTCCGCTGAAGTGCTGTCGTCCGCTGGCGCCTCGCTGGGAGCGCTCTGCGGTTGCTGGAAGCGCTGCAGGGTCTGGACATGGAGCGCTTCGAGCTGGGTAAAGAAGTCGCCGGTGGAAAAAGGGTCGAAGGCGGCGCTGACCAGTCCGTCGCGGAGCGCTTTAAGCAGGCTCGGGACCAGCTCCAGCAGGCGTGCGCGCGATTCTTCGTCTTCGTGAGGTGTAACGCTCCACACCAGATCGTCCATCGTGTCCAGGGCGGCCTGCCACTCTTCGGACTGGGTGCCGTGTTTCAGACAGGTAAGCAGCAGAACCTTGCTCCAGGCTTCCTGCAGTAGCCGCACCACGACTTCCGGAAGCGTCTTGCCGAGCAAGCGCTGGTTCAGGGCGCGCTCAACTTCCTGTCGGGCGATCTCGGCCTTGGCGCGGCCTTCCTCGGCATCACGGGTGCGTTGCTCGAGCAGCTCGCTACGCCGGCGCTCATCGCCGATGAAGGCAAGGAAGTCGGCCAGCAGCTCGGAGAAAATGGCCGGATCGTCAGTGAAGTCGTTGAGCAGTCGAGCCACGATCTGCTCGATCTTCTGGTAGAGACTGTCCCGCTGCGCTTCATCCTGATCGCCCCAGCCCATCGCTGCCGAGGCAATCTCGTTAAGCAGGCGGCGTGCCGGATGGCTGCCGCGACTGAAGAAGGTCTTGTCCAATACCGCGACCTTGAGAAGCGGGATCTGCAGGCGACCGATCAGGGCCTTTAGCGAGTCGGGCAGGGTGCGGTCATCGAGTATGAATTCGAACAGCATGGAGACGAGGTTGATCACATCGTCGTCTATCTCGCCAACCACGCGGGACTTGCCGGTCTTGGCACTGACTCGGCTCAGCAGGCCGGCCAGCTGCTCCTGAAGATCGAACTCGTCGACGGTCTGCGGCGCGCGCGCCTGCATGTGCGACAGCAGGCGGAGGAGGTCGCCACTGGAGATCGGGATCGCATCGCTGGGGATGTTGCGCGCTGGCAGCATGCTGCTGCCACGGAGTTCTGAAAGCAGGCTGTGCAGTGCGCTGAATGCGGCTTCCTGCAGTCCCTCGTCGACATGTGCAGCCTGGCCAGGTGGCGCCGATGGTGCATGGCTTCCGGCTGGCGCGCCGGGGCGCTGCTGGCGGCGGGGCGGGGCGGAGTGCAGCTCTGGCAGTATGCCGGCAGCGACCAGGGTCTGGTTAGCTTCGGCATAGAGTTGGTCGATATCCCCGAGCACGTACTTTTCGAAGAGCTTGAAGATGATCAGCTTGACCTTGATCTCTACCCCAAGGCTGCTGCTGGCCTCGATGAAGTAGTCGCAGAGTGCGTGTGGGCCGAGCGGGTTGCTCTTGTCATCGAGCTTCTTGCTGATCAGCGCATTGAAACGAGTGGTCAGGTGCCCCAGCGGTTGAGCCGCACGACTCATGACTTTCGCGACCATGGTGTCGACGGCTACCGACTCTTCCAGCTCATCGTTCTGCACAAGTGAAAGACTGTCGAACGACACATTGTCCAGCACCGGCGGCTTGCCGATCTCATACTGATTGAGCTTGGCGAATGCTTCGAACAGCTGTTGCAGAAACCCGCGTTCGATGTTGCGGCGCTTCATGCGCAAATCACGCATGGCTTCGAAAAACGCGTTCTGTTCGACGTTGCTGCTCGCACGATCGGCGATCTCGAAGAGCGAGTCATCGGCGTTGTCGAACAGCGACTGCAAGGCCTGACGCAGCTGTTGGGCGGCCTTGTCGCGCACGCTGATGAGCGCCACAGGCAGGCGGCCTGCTGGTGAAGAAGGCTTGTGCTCAGGGGCTGCCTTGTTCAGGTGCACCACTTTCGCATCGGTTCGCATCGAGACTCTCCTGCGGTCGCCTGCTTAACGGCGGTCACAACGCCAGCTTCAAACAGCGTCTTGTAAGGGTAACCAAATCGGCAGGGCAAGGCGGAAGGTTCCGGGCGAGCCCGCAATCTAGTGCGGGTTTCTTCTGTCGAACCGGATCCAACGCAGCATAGCCGAGCGGTTTGATTTTACAACGACACCTCGTCAGCAAGGCGTCGCCATTTAGGTGGCGTCAATATTCTTGAAGGGCATTATAAGCATCGGATTGCGATGCCAAGGCCGGTTTTTCATTGGACATGACTTGGCTCACAGATACTCGCAGGTTTTCCGCCGGGAGGTAAAAAAAGCCGCTCGAATACCCGTCCGGGATGCGCAGGTTGGCGCTGCGTTAGCGAGCACTCAGCCTTTATACTCCGCACAATCTTCAGGAGTCAGCCATGCCCAATCTTACACTTGCCGATCTATCTGCAGAAATCGATGCCAACGTTCGTCGCGCGCTCGCCGAGGACGTCGGCAGTGGTGACATCACGGCGCAGTTGATTCCAGCCGAGCGGCTGGCGCATGCGTCGGTCATCACTCGCGAGGAGGCAGTGATCAGTGGAACGGCATGGGTAGACGCCGTATTCCGCCAAGTCGACCCACGCGTTGCGGTTCACTGGCAGGTTGCCGATGGTGACCGTGTCGGGGCTGACCGGGTGCTGTTCCATCTCGAGGGGCCGGCGCGGGCGCTGCTCACCGGCGAGCGCAGTGCGCTGAATTTTCTGCAACTGCTGTCGGGTGTGGCGACTCGCTGTCGTCACTACGCGGACATGGTAGACGGGACCGGCGTGCGTTTGCTCGATACGCGCAAGACCATACCCGGGCTGCGCCTGGCGCAGAAGTATGCCGTTACCTGCGGTGGCTGCCACAACCACCGCATCGGTTTGTACGACGCCTTCCTGATCAAGGAAAACCACATCGCCGCTTGCGGTGGCATCGCCGAGGCGGTTGCTGCTGCACATCGCATCGCGCCGGGCAAGCCGGTGGAGATCGAGGTGGAGAGTCTGGACGAGCTCGAGCAGGCGCTACTAGCAGGTGCCGATATCGTCATGCTGGACGAGCTCAGTCTGGATGACATGCGCACCGCGGTGGCCATCAATGGCGGGCGGGCCAAGCTCGAAGCGTCGGGCGGCATCAGCGATGAAACGCTGCGCAGCGTGGCGGAAACGGGGGTGGACTACATCTCCATCGGCGCGCTGACCAAGCATGTGCGGGCGGTGGATCTGTCGATGCGCTTGCGGCAGTAAGGGCGGGGCGAGGTTGCGGTGCCTGGCGCAGCGGCTGCGCCAGGCGGATCGGTCAGTGACGGCTTTTCAGGCCGAAATTCTCGTGCAGGGTGCCGGGGGTGTCGTCGCCCTTGGGCGCATAGTCCTTCGGCGGCTCGGTGAAGGCCGGCGACGAGAGACGCTCACGAGTGCCGTGGTTCTCTTCGCTGTGCAGTGCGGCCATCAGGCGTTGACGGGTCTGTTCGTCGAGTGCGAGGCGGCTGGCGCCGTCGGACAGGTGATCCTGAATGTCCTGATAGTTGTTGGTCAGCTTGCGCAGCAGGCTGGCGGTGGTGTTGAAGTGGGTAACCACCTCACTCTGATAAGTGTCGAAACGCTCTTGCAGGTCATCGACCTGACGCTGTGTGCGGTTTGGTGCGCTGCTGCGTGCCACCAGATAACCGATGGCGATGCCGGCGATCAGGCCGACGATCGGGAGCAACCAGGTCGCGAGGGTCTGTTCCACGAGTCCTTCCTCTATATAAACGGCTGTGCTTACGTTAACGTCTCGTACCTGCTCTGTATACCGCGACGCGAGGCGGCGGTTATTGGCAGCTAGTTAGCAAGACGAGTCGACTCGTCCCAAGGTCACGGAGTTCCTGCTTTGTTGAAACGCGAAACCCCCCTCAATCTCGACGGCCCCTGCGGCACCCTTGAAGCGCTGTACTTCGATCAATCGCAGCCGACGGGGCTCGCGCTGATCTGCCACCCGAACCCGGTCAAGGGCGGCACCATGCTGAACAAGGTGGTCTCGACCCTGCAGCGCACTGCTCGCGACGCCGGCTACAGCACGCTGCGCTTCAATTATCGCGGTGTCGGCGGCAGCGCCGGCGCGCATGACATGGTCGAGGGCGAGGTGGATGACGCCGAGGCTGCGCTGCGTTGGCTGCGCGAGCAGAATCCGGAGCTGCCGCTGGCGCTGCTGGGGTTCTCCTTCGGCGGGTTCGTCGCCGGCAACCTGGCCCACCGTTTGAACGCGGAGGGCGTGGCGGTACAGCGGCTGATGATGGTGGCGCCGGCAGCGTCGCGCCTCGTCGAGCTGTCGTTGGCTGACGATTGCCAGCTGACGATCATCCAGCCGGAGCAGGACGAGGTCATCGATGCCGAGTCCGTGTACACCTTTTCCGCGCAGCTGCAGCACCCCCATGAGCTGCTGAAAGTGGCAGAATGCGGCCACTTTTTTCATGGCAAGCTGGTGGAATTGAAGGAACTGGTCGCCCCGCGGCTTTGATGCCCGAACCTGCTCCTCTCCGCCGCGCTCAACGATCGAGAATGACTGCATGACTACCCGCATCCTGACCGGTATCACCACCACCGGCACGCCGCACCTGGGCAACTACGCCGGCGCGATCCGCCCGGCCATCCTGGCCAGCCGCGACGCGGCCGCCGACTCTTTCTATTTCCTGGCCGACTACCACGCGCTGATCAAGTGCGATGACCCGCTGCGTATCCAGCGTTCGCGCCTGGAGATTGCCGCGACCTGGTTGGCATGCGGCCTCGATGCCGAACGCGTGACCTTCTATCGTCAGTCCGACGTTCCGGAAATCCCCGAGCTGACCTGGCTGCTGACCTGCGTCACCGCCAAGGGGTTGCTCAATCGCGCCCACGCCTACAAGGCCTCGGTGGACAAGAACGTCGAGAACGGCGAGGACCCGGATGCCGGCGTGACCATGGGGCTCTACAGCTACCCGGTGCTGATGGCGGCGGACATCCTGATGTTCAACGCGCACAAGGTGCCGGTTGGCCGCGACCAGATCCAGCATGTGGAAATGGCCCGCGATATCGCTCAGCGCTTCAATCATCTGTTCGGTCACGGTCGTGAGTTCTTCACCCTGCCGGAAGCGGTGATCGAGGAAGGCGTCGCCACGCTGCCCGGCCTTGACGGACGCAAGATGTCGAAGAGCTACGACAACACCATTCCGCTGTTCGGCAGCGCCAAGGAGCTCAAGGGCGCGATCGCACGCATCGTCACCGACTCGCGCCTGCCGGGCGAGCCGAAGGACCCCGACAGCTCGCACCTGTTCACCCTCTACCAGGCGTTCGCCACCGCGCAGCAGCAGGATGCGTTCCGCCAGGAGCTGCTCGACGGGCTGGCCTGGGGCGATGCCAAGCAGCGCCTGTTCGAGCTGCTCGACAACGAGCTGGGCGAGGCGCGCGAGCTGTATCACCAGCTGATCACCAAGCCCGCCGAGCTGGAGGACATTCTCCAGGCGGGCGCGGCCAAGGCGCGCCGGATCGCCACGCCGTTCCTTGGTGAGCTGCGCGAGGCGGTGGGCCTGCGCAACTTCCGTAGCGAAGTTAAAAGTGCAGCGCCAGCCAAGAAGAAGTCCAGCAAGGTGGCGCGCTTCGCCAGCTTCCGCGAGGCCGACGGCGCGTTCCGCTTTCGTTTCTTCGCGCCCGACGGCGAGGAGCTGCTGCTGTCCCGTCCGTTGAGCAACCCGAAGGCGATCGGCAGCCTGACCCAGCGGTTGATTGCCGGCGGGCCGGACGCGCTGGAACTTCGCGAGGACGAAGGCGATCAATTCACCCTGTGGCTGGACGACGAATGCGTCGCCGACAGCCCACATTATGAGAGCGCCGAAGCGCTCGATGCCGCCATGTTGCGGGTGCGCGAGGCGCTGGCCACGCTCGTCGACTGACGTGCTGCCGCCAGGGCGGAACGCACCCTGCGACTGCGTTCCGCGGCTTCGCGGCGATCTCCAAGAATGGGTGTCCCAGGAGGGCTGACGCTTGAACGACCTGAGTAAATTGCCAACCACCGAGGGCGCGGCTAAAGTGTCGGCCCCGTTTCACTACCCAGACTCCGCCATGACCCCTCTTGAGCGCTATCAGGCCGACCTGAAACGTCCTGACTTCTTCCACGATGCCGCCCAGGAAAATGCGGTGCGTCACCTGCAACGTCTGTACGACGATCTGGTGGCAGACGATCGCAGCAAGAGCGGCCTGCTCGGCAAGCTGTTCGGCAAGAAACAGCAGGAGCCGATCAAGGGCATCTACTTCTGGGGCGGCGTTGGCCGCGGCAAGACCTACCTCGTTGATACCTTCTTCGACGCATTGCCGTTCAAGCAGAAGACGCGCACGCACTTTCACCGCTTCATGAAGCGCGTGCACGAGGAAATGAAGACGCTCAAGGGCGAAAAGAACCCGCTGACCATCATTGGCAAGCGCTTCGCCGACGAGTCGCGGGTGATCTGTTTCGACGAATTCTTCGTCTCCGATATCACCGACGCGATGATTCTTGCCACGCTGCTCGAAGAGCTGTTCAAGAACGGCGTGAGCCTGGTGGCGACCTCCAACATCGTGCCGGACGGTCTGTACAAGGACGGTCTGCAGCGCGCGCGCTTCCTGCCGGCCATCGAGCTGCTGAAGAAGCACACCGAGATCGTCAACGTCGACAGCGGCATCGACTATCGCCTGCGTGCGCTGGAGCAGGCCGAGCTGTTCCACTTCCCGCTCGATGCCGAGGCCGAGCAGAGCCTGGAACGCAGCTTCAAGAGCTTGCTGCCGGAGAACTGCCGGGTCGTCGACAAGGACGCACTGATGATCGAGAACCGCGAAATCCGTGCGGTAAAGACCGGCAATGATGTGGCCTGGTTCGAGTTCCGCGAGCTCTGCGACGGGCCGCGTAGCCAGAACGACTACATCGAACTGGGCAAGATATTCGGCGCCATCCTGCTGGCCAATGTCGAGCAGATGAGTGTCACCAAGGACGACATGGCGCGCCGCTTCATCAACCTCGTCGACGAGTTCTACGACCGCAACGTCAAGCTCATCATCTCCGCCGAGGTTGAGCTCAAGGACCTCTATACCGGCGGTCGCCTGGAGTTCGAATTCCAGCGCACCCTGAGCCGTCTGCTGGAAATGCAATCGCACGAGTACCTGTCGAGGCCGCACAAGCCCTGACCATGGCGTGGCCGCGAAGACCGACTCTTCGCGGCCAAAGGCCGCTTTCTCGCAACGTCTGGCACTGCGCCTTAGTAGGCGCGGTGTTCGTCAAGAAGGCGTATGCCAGCTGTCGGTTATCCTGCTTCAGCAAGCCAGCCTTGGCTGTTCCGTGGTCGCCCTTACGACTCAGGCCGGTATTTCTGCCGGTAGTGATTGGGTGACAGCTCGGTGTGCTGGCGGAAAAGGCGGGCGAAGAAGCTCGCATCGTCGTAGCCCACTTCGTAGCTGATCGTCTTGATGCTCTTGCCGGTGGTGGCGAGCAGGCTCTTCGCCGTCTCGATCCGCAGGCGTTGCAGATAGTGCAGCGGCTTGTCGCCGGTGGCTGCCTGGAAGCGGCGCATGAAGTTGCGAATGCTCATGCCATGCTGCCGCGCCACGTCCTCGAAGCGAAACTTTTCGGCGAAGTTGGCTTCCAGCCATTCCTGTATCTGCAGAATCCGCGTATCCAGATGCAGCTTCTGCCCGCCGAAACCCAAGCGCCCCGGGCTGTAACTGCGTTGTAGCTCGTAAAGCACGTCACGCGCCATGCCCTGGGCCACGTGTGCGCCGCAGAAGCGCTCGACCAGATACATGTACAGGTCGCAGGCCGAGGTAGTGCCGCCTGCGCAGTAGAGGTTGTCGCTGTCGGTGAGGTGCTTGTCGGCGCTGAAAGACACACCGGGGAAGCGCTCGACGAAGTCATTGGCAAAGCGCCAGTGGGTGGTCGCCTCGCGGCCTTCCAGCAGGCCCGCCTGGGCCATCCAGAACACGCCGGTGGCTTCGCCACAGATGACGCTGCCTGCTGCGTGACGCTCGCGCAACCAGGGCATCACACCCGGATGCTGCGCGCAGAGCGCATCGAAATCTCCCCAGAAGGCCGGCAGGATCACCATGTCGGCGTCGTCCAGCGGACTATCCACGGCGATGGCGATACCGCTGAAGGTACTGACCGCCTTGCCGTCCGGGCTGACCAGACGGGTTTCGAAAGCAGGGGTGAGGTCAAGGCCGAGCTGTTTGCCATAGCGCAGGCTGGCCATGTGGAAGAAATCCTTGGCCTGGGTGAGTGTCGAGGCGAACACCCCTTCGGTGGCAAGTATGCTGACGCGCTGGATCGAGGCGAGATTGGGCATGCGATTCTAATTATTGTGGTGAGTAACAGGGTAAATCTGCCGTGTGGCGGCTGGAGCGTCCTATTTTTGAGTGCATCTGTCCAGCCTTCCCTGAAGCGATGCGGCTGAACCGTCACGGCGACCCGGCGTCGAACCGCTGATGCACAGGAGCGAAGAGATGAGTGAAAGCAGTCAGTATCCGACAGCCCCTTTTGGCGATTGGGACGGCAGCCCGGCCGCGGCGCGTGCGATGCAGCAGAGCCTGGCGGCGCAGGTGAATCTGCAGGATGACTTCCCACCGTTGCGATTGATCGCTGGGGTGGATGTCGGTTTCGAGGATGGCGGCACTATCACCCGCGCCGCGGCAGTGCTGCTGGATGCCGATACCCTGGAGCTGGTCGGCAGCAGCCTGGCGCGAGTTCCGACGAACATGCCCTACATTCCGGGCCTGCTTTCGTTCCGTGAGCTACCCGCGGTGCTGCAGGCGCTCGGCGAACTGCCGGCCGTTCCCGACCTGATCTTTTCCGACGGCCACGGCATCGCCCACCCGCGCCGCCTGGGCATTGCTGCTCACCTGGGCGTGGTGACCGGCCTGCCCACCATCGGCGTGGCAAAGAAGCTGCTCACCGGGGCGCACGACGAGCTGGATCTGGCGCGTGGAGCACAGGTCGAGTTGCGCGACAAGAAGACCGGCGAAGTGATCGGCTGCGTGCTGCGCAGCAAGGACAAGGTGCGGCCCCTGATCATTTCCCCGGGTAACCGGGTCAGCATCGTCACCGCACCGCAGCTGGTGATGCGTTATGTCACGCGCTATCGCCTGCCGGAGCCGACCCGGCTGGCCGACCGGCTGGCGTCGCGGCGGGAAGAAAAGGCCGCCGCGCGGCGCTTGTCTGGAGCGGCAAGTAGTTAAAGCAGTTGTAACCGGGATTGCCCGCGCCCGTGGCGACGCTTGCAGCTGGCGTCTCGCAGGCGCTAGCCTGCGGGCCTGTTGTCAGCTCGGACCCTACGATGATTCTGGATTGCGCTACCGGTTGGTGTCAGGGCGTTCGCCACTGCCCGTCACCGAACTTCAACCAGCGGCCGGCCGGCGAGATTTCCCTGCTGGTGATCCACAACATCAGCCTGCCGCCGGGGCAGTTCGGCACCGGCAAGGTTCAGCAGTTCTTCCAGAATTGTCTGCAATGCCATGAGCACCCGTTTTTCGCGGAGATCGCCGAGCTGCAGGTGTCGGCGCATTTTCTCATCGAGCGTGATGGCGCGATCACTCAGTTCGTCTCCTGTCTGGATCGTGCCTGGCACGCCGGCGTGTCCTGCTTCGACGGTCGCGAGGGCTGCAACGATTTCTCCATCGGCATCGAGCTGGAGGGGACCGACGACCAACCCTTCAGTGAGGCGCAATACCAGGCGCTGATCGGATTGTGCCAGGTACTGCAGGGCGCGTTTCCAGCGATTACCCCCGAGCGGGTTTGCGGCCACAGCGATATCGCGCCGGGGCGCAAGACCGATCCCGGCCCGGCATTCGACTGGCAGCGGCTGCGTGCGGCTTCCATTACCTGCTGACGAAAGGAAAGGGCGATGAGTTTTCTGGTGATCCTGCTCGTGCTGTTGGTGGAGAAGTTCTCTGATTGGCGGCCGCGGCTGCAATACGACAGCCCCTGGCTGACGCGCCTGCGTCAGGTGGAGGCCAGCCCGCGTCTGCGACAGACGCCCTGGCTGGCGCTGCTGTTGCTGGTGTTGTTCCCGGTGCTGCTGCTCGGCCTGGTGCTTCTGGCACTGGAGCCGCTGGCCTACGGGTGGCTGAGCCTGCCGGTGCATCTGCTGGTGCTGCTCTACAGCCTCGGCCGCGGCCATGCCAAGGCTGAACTCGGTGCGTTCCGCGACGCCTGGCGCCGTGGAGATGAGGAAGCCGCCGCGCTGGCCGCCGAACGTGACGCCGGCCTGCAGGCGCAGGACCCGCCGAGCCTGTTGGCAGCGGTGCAGTCCTGGCTGCTGTGGCGCAGCTACGAGGGTTTTTTTGCGGTGATCTTCTGGTACCTGCTGCTCGGGCCGATGGCGGCGCTGGCGTACCGGCTGCTGGCGCTGTGCGCCGAGCACACCGAGCTCGAAGGGTTGCGCGAGCGGGCCGAGCAGCTGCGGCATGCCTTCGACTGGTTGCCGGTGCGGGTGTTGCTCGGCAGTTTTGCGCTGGTCGGCAACTTCGTCGCGGTCAACCGTGCGCTGCTGCACGAGTTGCTGAGCTGGGATGTGCCAGCTCGGCGGCTGTTGGCCGATGCCGGTCCGTTGGCCGCCGATCTGCCGCCCGCGGTCGACGGCGAGGCGGGCATCGCGAGGCTCGACGGGATCGCGGCATTGCTCGTACGTACACGGGTGTTCTGGTATGCGGTGATCGCAGTCTGGACGATCCTCGCCTGAGGCTTTTGGCCAGCGGCGCCGCTAATGGACGTCCATAACGCCTCTGTATGGGGGGGCACCGCCGAATCGCTGTAACCCGCAGGCCAGACGCCTCGCCGAGCGTCTGGTTGATACCTGTCGAAGAGCCATCATTTGGCCATTACCTTAAGTTACAAAAACGCCTACCGATATCCCGTATAACCCGGGCAGAAGCCACTCTCTGACGAGCCCTGCTGCGCGCTGCAACTGCGTGCAAGCCAATACCAATAAAATTGGGAGACGTCGTGTGAATAGCCTGTTGTATCCCGCGATCGCGTTCATGAACCGCCTGAGCTTCGGCATGAAGTTCAGCCTGGTCAGCGTCCTGTTTTTCGTTCCCATGCTGCTGAGCAACTACTACCTGGTGCGCGACTCGTACCGGGCGTATGTCGGTACCCGTAACGAGCTGCAGAGCCTCGAGCTGCTTGGCTCGACCCTGCAGGTGCGGCGCAGCATGGAAGACTGGAAAGACCTCGTGCATATCGAGTCGATCATCGGCCAGACCGGCAATGTCGAAGCGTTGAAGACCCGTCTGAACCGCGTCGAAAGCGAGCTTGCGGCGCAGCTGCAGGCGCTCGCGCCGGTCGGCGATGCGCCCGAGCAGGTGGCCGAATTCAATGCCCGTCGCGACGAGCTGGTGACCGGCCTGAACGCCGCCCAGGCCGAGCAATCGTTGCAGTCCAAGGCAGCCATGGCCGAGTCCCTGCTGGGCCAGTCGCAGGTGATGATCAAGCTCGTCGCCGGCCAGTCTGGCCTCAGCCAGGATCTCGAGCGTGAGGTCCGTCTGTTGGCCGAGCTACTGACCACGGTAACCCCGGCCATCAGCGCATCGCTCGGCGAGGGGCGTGCGGTGGGCTCCTACACGTTCGGCCAGGGCTACCTGAACTCCGATGCCAGCAATACGCTGGACAACCTCGTGCTGGAACTGGAAAAGCAGCAGGCGCAGTACGCCGCACAGTTGCAGGATGCCCTGGGCGCAAGCCAGGCCGCGCGTACCCGGCTCGACGCCTTCGCCACCGCCAGTCGTGAGTCCCTGCAGGCGAGCAGCGAAATTCTGCAGGACGAGGTGATCATGGCCGAGGCGCTGGACCTGCCTTGGGAGCAGTTCTACGAGCGCATCAGCGCGCAGATGGCCAAGACCTACGAGCTGAACGACGCCATTCTCGGTTTCCTCGAGGTGGAGCTTGCCGAGCGGCTGGAGCAGAAGCGCCTGCTCATGACCCTGCTGCTTTCGGCACTGGCGGTGGTGCTGTGCCTGGTGGCGTATCTGTACGCAGGCTTCTACGCCTCGACGCGCGCCTCGCTGCACAGTCTCGGCAGGATCATGGACAAGGTCGCCGCCGGTGACATGACCGCGCGCTATCAGGTACAGAGCCGAGATGAGCTTGGCGAGCTGGGCCAGGTGTTCAATACCACCGTGGCGCAGATCCGCGAGCTGATCGAGCGAGTCGGGCAGACCGTCGCCGAAGTCGAGCGCCAGGCACAGCGGGTCGAAAGCGTCTCCGGCGAGAGCAATCAGACGGTATCCGAGCAGCGTGGGCAGATCGAACAGGTCGCCACGGCGATGAACGAGATGTCCGCCACCGCCCAGGAGGTCGCCAGCAGTGCCGAGGCAGCAGTGGGCAGCGCACAGAGCGTCAACGAGGAAACCGTCAGCGGGCGCGAGCTGGTGGTAGCGCAGGTCGGCGGTATCCAGCGGCTGGCCGGCGAGATCGAGCAGTCGGTGCAGGTGATCAACCAGTTGGCCGACGACAGCAAGGCGATCAGCCAGGTGCTGGACGTGATCAAGACCATCGCCGAACAGACCAACCTGCTGGCCCTCAATGCGGCCATCGAGGCCGCGCGTGCTGGCGAGCAGGGCCGTGGCTTCGCGGTGGTCGCAGACGAGGTGCGCGGGCTGGCGCAGCGGACACAGAAGTCCACCGCGGAAATCGAGCAGATGATCGCTCGCCTGCACAACGGTGTCGGCGCAGCGGTGAAAACCATGCATGCCAGCCATACGCTGGCCGAAGACACCGTTGGCCAGTCGGGGCGGGTCGAGCAGGCGCTGGAAAACATCCTTGGCGCGGTGGGACTGATCGTCGATCAGAACCAGCAGATTGCCGCCGCGGCCGAGCAGCAGACAGCCGTGGCGCACGATATCGATCGCAATATCGTCGCCATTAATGAGGCCGGCCAGCGTACCGCCGAGGGTGCCGGGCATACCGAGCAGGCGAGTCGTGAGCTGTCGCAGCTGGTGGGACGCCTGCAGCAGCTGATCGGCGCGTTCCGGGTCTGACCGCGGCGATGATCAGGGCTGCGGCCAGCCGAACAGTTCACAGCTGTTGCGATAGCTGGCGGCGGCCAGCTCTTCGGCGCTGACGCCTTTGAGGTCGGCCAGCATCCGGCAGATCTCCGGCAGCAGTTCCGGGCTGTTGCGCTCGCCGGCGTGGCCGGCTGGCGGGATATCCGGCGAGTCGGTTTCCAGCACGATGGCCTCCAGCGGCAGTTGCTTGAGCACCCGCTGCATGCGCAGCGCCTGTGGCCAGGTACCGGCACCCCCGAGGCCGAGCCTGAAGCCGAGGCGCAGGTATTCCTGAGCTTCCTCCCAGCTGCCACTGAAGGCGTGCACGATGCCGGCGCGCTGCAGCTTGTAGCGTTTGAGCATGGCGATCATCGGTGCGTGGGCGCGGCGTACGTGCAGCAGTACCGGCAGCTCGAACTCAGCAGCCAGCGCCAGCTGCGCTTCGAGCAGTTCGTGCTGGCGCTCGATGTCCGGGTCCTCGACGTAATAGTCCAGGCCGATCTCGCCGATGGCGCAGAGTTTAGGCTCACCGCGTAGCTGCTCCAGCCAGTCGCGCAGCTTGCCCAGGTGCTCGTCCCGGTGCTCGGCGATGAACACCGGGTGAAGGCCCAGCGCGGCATGAACCGCTGGCTGCTCGCAGGCTAGCTGCCAGACCCGCTCCAGATTCGCTTCGTGCACGCCGAGTACCACGATGCGCTCGACGCCAGCGGCCGCGCTGCGGGCGATGACCTGGGTTCTGTCATCATCGAACATCTCGAAATCGAGGTGGGTATGGGTGTCGATAAGCTGCACGACAGGCTCCGTACGGTCGGCGGTGGGCGGGCGCGTAATGCTACATGGCCTTCAGTGGCTTTCCTCTTCGATCTGAATGTCGCTGACGCCCAGCTCTTCAAGCCGGCTGGCTTCGCTGGGGCGTATCGGGTTTTCCCAGGGGGCGTCGACCGCCGCACGCGGCTCGCGGACGTAATGCAGCAGTATTTCCAGTTCGGCCTGCTCCAGACCGGGTACTTCGAACGAGCTGATCAGCAGCGAGGCGGGCTCGCCGTTGATGCAGTAGTGGATGCGGTAACGCTTCAGATCGGTCATGGCGGGCTTCCTGCGGTTGGCGGCACTGAAGTATCCGACCGCCGAAATCCGCTCAGGCTCCCGAGTCTCCTTGTGCTTCGCGCTCGAGCAACGCCGCCTTGCGTTCCAGCCCCCAGCGATAGCCGGTCAGCGCCTGATGACTGCCGACCACGCGATGGCAGGGCACCAGCAGGCCGACGGGGTTGCTGGCGCAGGCGCGGGCCACCGCACGGGCGTGGCTGCCGAGGGTTGCCGCCAGCTCACCGTAGCGACGCGTCTCGCCGGCGGGAATCTGCTGCAACGCCTGCCAGACGCGCTGCTGAAAGGCCGTGCCGCGCAGATCGAGCGGCAGCTGGGCGGCACGCTGCGGTTCTTCCAGTTGGCTGACGATTGCCTGCAGCCACTCACCCAGGCCTTCCTGGTCGCGCTGCAACTGTGCCGCGGCAAAGCGTGAGCGCAGCTCGTCTTCCAGCGCTGTCTGGTCGTCGCCGAACAGCAGGGCGCAGATGCCTTTGTCGCTGCTGGCGACCAGCAGCTGGCCGAGGGGGCAGGGCGCCAGGGCGTAGCGCAGGGTTTCGCCCGCACCTTTGCGGCGGCGCTGGGCCGGCGTCAGAGCCTGGGCGTCCGCATAAGGGGCCCGCGTGCCGGAGTAGCCGGCAGCGAGGGCGGCATCGAGTACCGAGTCGGCCTCGGTCAGGTGGGTTTCCAGACGTTCGCGGCGGCGCGCCGCCGACCACGCCCGCGGGGTCATGCCGGTGCGCGCCTTGAATGCCCGTGACAGATAGGCCGGCGACAACCCGATGCGCGCGGCCAGCTGCTGCAGCGGCAGCGGCGTCTCGGTTTCGTCGAGCAGGCGGCAGGCGGCGATCACCAGCGCATCGAGCTGCTCGCTCGGGCTCGGGCCGCAGGGCGAACAGCGGCGACATGGCCGGTAACCGGCGGCCTGGGCTGCCGCTGGATCGGTGTAGAACGCCGTCCGCTCGCGAGCTGGCCGGCGTGCCGGGCAGCTGGGTCGGCAGAAAATACCTGTCGAGCGCACGGCGAACACGAAGCGGCCATCGAAGGCGGCATCGCGTTCGCATAGCGCTTGCCAGCAGCGGTCCTGGTCGAGCATGGCGCGACTCCCCTGGTTGATGCTGCGATTGTCGGTCCTGGCCGGACGTGCGCCAATCCAAAGCGTGCTTTCAAAGTCGATGGGGAGCATGGAAGCCGCCCCGTGATTGCCGTAACCTGCAGCATCGCCCTGACCGAGAAGGACCTGCAAGCCGCTGATGAAAACGCCTAAACGACTCGAACCGCTGATCGAGGATGGCCTGATCGACGAGGTGCTGCGGCCGCTTATGAGCGGCAAGGAAGCAGCGGTATACGTGGTGCGCTGTGGCGATGAGCTGCGCTGCGCCAAGGTCTACAAGGAAGCCAACAAGCGCAGCTTCCGCCAGGCCGTGAAATACCAGGAAGGCCGCAAGGTGCGCAGCAGTCGTGATGCGCGCGCCATGGCCAAGGGCTCCAAGCACGGGCGCAAGGAGAAGGAAGACAACTGGCAGAACGCCGAGGTCGCGGCGCTGTTCCGCCTGGCCGACGCCGGCGTGCGCGTCCCCAAACCCTACGACTTTCTCGACGGCGTGCTGCTGATGGAGATGATCGCCGGCGAGGATGGCGACGCCGCGCCACGGCTTAATGACGTCGACCTGCATCCGGACGACGCCCGCGAGTTCCATGCGTTCATGATTCACGAAGTGGTCAAGATGCTCTGCGCGGGGCTGGTGCACGGTGACCTGTCCGAGTTCAACGTACTGCTCGATGAGCACGGCCCGGTGATTATCGACCTGCCGCAGGCAGTGGATGCCGCCGGCAACAACCATGCGTTCGAAATGCTCGAGCGCGATGTCGGCAACATGTCGGCCTATTTCGGTCGGTTCGCCCCGGAACTCAAGTTCACCCGTTACGCCAAGGAGATGTGGGCGCTGTACGAGCAGGGCAAGCTGACCACCGAAACCGAGCTGACCGGGGAATTTGCCGAGCCGGAAGATGCCGCGGATATCGATGCGGTAATGCGCGAGATCAAGGCCACGCTGGCCGAGCAGGAGCGCCGGGAGGCCTTGCGCAGCGCTGACGATGCACCGAAGGATGAGCCGCCGGAGCCGCCGTGGATGAAGGGCTGATCGGCCGTCTCTGGCGAAGCCCGAAGACTGCTGCTTCTGTGCAGTTATCGGCTAGCGGAGATCTCCAAGACTCCGCTTAGCCAAGGTATTCAGTGCGTCGATTGCCCTGTAGACCTTGCCCCAGCGTCCGCGTTATCCGCGGACGCCGCCTTCCACCCACCCCCCAATGCCACATACAACGCCACCTGCGCCGTCGCCAGCGCGGTCCGGCCTTCCAGTGCGCGCTGGCGGGCCTGTAGCGCACCGCGCTGGGCGTCCAGCACCTCGCTCAGGTTTGCCTCACCCAGCTCGTAGCTGCGCTGCGCCAGCCGATGCGCCCGTTCACGGTGCTCGCGGGTACGGCTGAGGGATGCGTGCCTGCGCTGCTGACCGGCCATCCTCGTCAGGCCCCGTTCGACTTCCTCCAGCGCGCGGGCCAGCGCCTGCTCGAAGGCGACGTAGGCCGTCTCGCCCTCGGCATCGGCGAGGTCGATGGCGGCGCCGCGGCGAGGATAGTCCAGCAACGGCAGGCCGAACGTCGCGCCGACCCGGGCGAAGTTGGAGGCGCCGGATATCGCGTCTCCCAGAGCGAAGCCGGAGCGGCCCACCGCGGCCTGCACCGCCAGCTTGGGGAACAGATCGCGGCGGGCGGCCAGCGATTGCAGCTCGGCGGCGTCCAACCGTGCGGCTTCGGCGATAAGATCCGGGCGGCGGCGCAGCAGGTCGATGGGCTGGCCCGGGGCGATGCGCTCCTCGGCCAGTGGCACCGGCGCGCTGGCGGCGAGCCGCGTGGCGGTGCTGCCCGGCGGCTCGGCGAGTAGGGTATCCAGCGCCAGCTGCGCTTCGGCCAGGTGGATGTCCAGCTCGTCCAGATCGGCTTCCAGCGACGCCCGCTCGGCGGAGGTGGCTTCGACGTCCAGCCGGGTCACTTCGCCGGCGTGGAACAGCAGCCCGGCGATACGCTCCAGTTCGCGCGCCACTTCGATGCCTTCGACCAGCAAGGCGCGCTGGCCCTGCAACGCGCGCAGCTGCAGATAGCCCTGCGCGGTGTTAGAGGCCACGGCCAGCCGTGCGGCGATCGTCTGCGCTTCGGCCGAGCGCAGCTGCTGAGCGGCACTGTCACGCCGCGCGCGGGTGGCGCCGAACAGGTCCAGCTCCCAGGTCGCCTGCAGCGCCAGCTCCCAGGTGTCGAAGCTGATCACGTCGTCGTCGGGGATGAAGTCGGCCAGCGGGCTGTCGGGTTCGGCTTCCTGATCGTTCTCGTTCCACTGGCGGCTGGCCGAACCAGGCAGATCGAAGCTCGGCAGCAGGCCGGCGCGCGACTGGCGCAGCTGGGCTCGCGCTGCGGTGACGCGCGCCATGGCTAGGCGCACATCGTGGTTCTGCTGCATGGCGCGGCTAACCAGCGCGGTGAGCTGCGGGTCATCGAACTGGCGCCACCAGACGGCCAGCGACTCGGCATCGGCCGGGTGCGCACCGGCGGCACTGAACCAACCTTCCGGCAGTTGCGGATCGGCATGCTGTGGTGCGCTGGAGCAGGCACTCAGGGCCAGGGCGAGCAGCAGCGGAGCGGCCAGGGCCTTGGCAGTCATGCAGTTTCCTCCGGCCGCACTTTCATGAACAGCAGGTACAGGCACGGCACCGCCAGCAGCGTCAGCAACGTGGCGAAGCCCAGGCCGCCCATGATGGTAACCGCCATGTTGGCGAAGAACGGGTCGAACAGCAGCGGCACCATGCCCAGTACGGTGGTGCCGGCGGCCATCATCACCGGTCGCAGGCGCGACGCCGAGGCTTCGATGATGGCGGTCAGGCGCGGTACTTCGTCGTCGATCTGCCGGTCGATCTCGTCCACCAGCACCACGGCGTTCTTGATCAGCATGCCGGTCAGGCTGAGCAGGCCGAGCAGTGCCATGAAGCCGAACGCCTGACCGGTGAGCAGCAGGCCGAAGCTCACCCCGCAGATCGCCATGGGTACCACCAGCCAGATCATCAGCGGCTGGCGCACCCTGGCGAACAGCAGCACGGTGACCAGCACCATCGCCAGGTAGGGCACCGCGAGCGTGCTGGCCAGCGCCTGCTGGGCGTCGGAAGACTGTTCGTAATCGCCGCCCCACTTCAGGCTGTAGTTGACTGGCAGCTCGATGCCCTCGATCAGCGGGCGAATGCGCTGGTGTGCCTCGTTGGTGTTCTCGCCATCGCGGGGTTCGGCGCGAATGGAGATGGTGCGCTCGCGGTCGTAGCGCACGATGATGCTGTCCTCGCTGATCGGCTCGATGCCGTCGGCGACCTGTGCCAGCGGCACGTAGCCGGTGCCGGCGGGGCTCCAGATCAGACGTTGCAGCAGGTCGTCGCTGCCGACACGGTCCTCGGGCGCGGCACGCAGCAAGACCGGGATCAGTTCGTCGCGCTCGCGCAGCAGGCTGACCCGCTGGCCCTCGCTACCGGCGGCCAGGGCGCGCGCCACCGCCTGGCGCGTCAGCCCGGCGTCGGCAAGGCGATCCAGCGCCAGTTGCGGGCGGAGCACCAGTACCTGCTGGCGCCAGTCGTCGCGCACGTTGAAAACCTTGCCTTCGGCCTGCAGGCGCTTGCGACCCTCGGCGGAAATGGCCCGCAGCACCTCGATGTCCGGGCCGCTGATGCGCGCTTCCAGCTTGGCCTCGGCATTGGGGCCGAACATGAACTGCGCAGCCGAGACGTCGGCCGAGGGATAGCGTTGTGGCAGCTGCTGGTTGATCTGCCTCACCAGCCCGGCGATCAGCTCGGCATCCTCGGTGCGCACGAGAAAATGCATCAGCGACGAATTCGGCTGCTCCGGCATATAGGTCAGCATGAAGCGCGAGGCTCCGGCGCCGATGAAGCTGGACACCTCGCTTACCCCCTCCAGCTCCGCCAAATACGCCTCCACTTCAGAGGCGGTCTCTGCGGTCTCGCGAATATGCGTGCCCTGTGGCAGGAACAGATTGACGTAGAACAGCGGCGTGCTCGACGGCGGGAAGAAGCTCTGCGGCAAGCGGGTGAACAGCACCATGCTGACCACCGTCAGCACCACTAGCACGCCGACCGTCAGCCAGGGCCGATGCAGCACGCCGCCGGCCAGTCGGCGGTAGCGGTTGTACCAGGGGCCGTCGTAGGCGGCGTCGGGGTCCTCGTCGGTCTTGGCGTTGCGCAGCAGGTAATGACCGAACAGCGGCACCAGCAGCAACGCCAGTAGCCAGCTGAGCAGCAGCGACACGGCGATGACGAAGAACAGCGAGAAGAGGAATTCGCCGGTGGTGTCCTGGGATAGGCCGATGCCGGCGAAGGCGAGGATGCCGATGATGGTGGCGCCGAGCAGCGGCCACTGCGTCTGTTGCAGCGTTTCCTGTGAGGCTTCGAGGATGCTCTTGCCCTGGCGCTGGCGCACCAGCATGCCGTCACAGACCACCACCGCGTTGTCGACCAGCATGCCCATGGCGATGATCAGTGCGCCGAGGGAAATCCGCTCCAACTCGATGCCCGCCAGCCACATCACCAGCAGCGTGCCGAGCACGGTGAGAAACAGCACCGCGCCAATGATGACGCCGGCGCGCAGACCCATGGCGATGCACAGCACGCCGACCACGATGGCCACCGAGAGGAACACGTTGAGCGCGAAGCTGTTCACCGACTCATCGACGATCTGGTGCTGCTCGTACAGCGGATGCAGTTCGGCGCCCAGTGGCATGCGGTGTTCGATGGCCTGCAACGCCGCTTCGACGCTGTGGCCGACCTCGACGATATTCGCTCCGGAGACCCCGCTGACGCCCAGGGTCAGTGCCGCCTGGCCGTTGTGGCGGATGATCTGCCGCGGCCGCTCGGCGTAGTCGCGCGACAGCTTGGCGATGGCGCCCAGCTCGACCCGCTGCGCGCCCTGGCCGACCGGCAATGCACGCAGCTCGTCGAGCGAATCGAAGGCGCCGCTCGGGCGCAGGCGCACGAAGTACTCGCCGGCATGCACGCCGCCGGCATCTACCGCGGCATCGGTATCGGCCAGCGCCGCCGCGATCTCGTCGGGGGCGATGCCCATCGCGGCCAGCTGCGCCTGGTCGACCTCCACGAGGATGCGCTCCTCCTGCACGCCGGCGATCTCGACCTTGCCGACGCCGTCGGCGGCCACCAGCGTGCGGCGCAGATCCTTGGCCGTCTCGTGTAGCTCCTTGAGCGTCAGGCCGTCGCCGGTCAGCGCATAGAAAATCCCGTAGACGTCGCCGAAATCGTCGTTGACCTGCGGCGGTTCGATCCCCGGTGGCAGGTCGCCCTGGGCATCGTTGATCTTGTTGCGCAACTCGTCCCAGATCTGCGGCAGCGCATCGCCGTCGTAGCGGTCCTGCATCTCCACGCGAATCTCGGCAATGCCCGGCATCGAGCGCGAGCGGATCTCCTTGATCTGCGACATCTGCTGGATCGCGCTCTCCAGCGGCTCGGTTACCTGTTGCTCGACCTCCAGCGCCGTGGCGCCGGGGTACTGCACATTGACGATGGCCTGCTTGATGGTGAATTCCGGGTCTTCCAGACGGCCGATCTCGAAGAAGGCGAGGGTGCCGCCGAGCAGGCAGATCAGTACCAGAATCCAGATGTTGACCGGGCGGGTGATGGCGTAGCGGGCGAAATCCATCGGCTCAGTTCCGCTCCTGCGCTTCGATCGGCTGCTCGTCGTGCAGCTTGCTGCCGCCGGCGACGATGATCGGCATCTGCGCCTGCAGGCCGTCGCCGCGAATCAGCGCCTGATTGCCATCGACCTGCTCGAGTTGCACCGGCTGCCGCCGCGCGCGGCCATCCTCGGCTTGCCAGATGAAGTGCTGGCCGTCGCTGCCGGTCTGCAGCGCCGACAACGGCAGGCGAAAGGCGTCGCGGGTCGTCTGCGGCTGCGCCGGACGTTCGATGCTGACGCGCATGGCCATACCCGGCAGCAGGTTGTAATTCTCCGGCGGCTCGCCCCGCAGCACCAGACGGTAGGTCCGCGCGCCTTCACGAGGCTGGGTGCTGTGCTCCTTGTAGAGCAGCGGCAGGCGCACATCGGCGATCACCAGCTCGCCTTCGGCCTGTAGACCGGCGCCGAGCGGAATGCTCAAGGCGGCGGTTTCCGGTAGATCAACGCTGACTTCGATATGGCGGTTGTCCTGCATCTCGAATACCGGCGTGCCTACCGCGACCACCATGTCCGGCTCGGCCAGGCGGCGCGCCACCACGCCATCGAACGGCGCGTTCAGCGTGCTGTGATCGAGGTCGCGCTGGGCGCTGTCGCGCGCCACCCGTGCGGCCACGGTGTTGGCCTGCAGCGCTTCGATTGCGGCGGGGGCGAGGATGCCTTCGGCGAGGAGGGTGCGCTTGCGTGCCAAATCCGCCTCCAGTTGACGCAGGCGCGCCTCGGCTTCGCGCAGCTGCAGGCGGTAGTCGGTGCGATCCAGCTGTGCCAGCGGTTGCCCGCGGCGCACCCGCGTACCTTCGTCGACCAGGATGCGCTCGATACGGCCGGCCACCTCGAATGACAGCTGCGTGGAGGTCACGCTCTGCACCACGCCGGAGAAGCGCAGCGCCTCGGCTTTCGGCTCGGCCGCCTGCAACGGTTCGACCAGCGCCACCCGTGGCGGCTCGGGTGCCGGCTCGGCCTCCGAGGAACAACCACCGAGCAGCGGCAGCGCACAGGCGATGATCGTCAACCAGGCCTTGGACGCTGGGAATGCTCGCGTTGACGTCATCGTGGCTCCTGTCTGATCGGCGTTGCGGGCGTGCGGGCGCCCGTTGGGACTGACAGTAGAGCCCCGCGTCTGCGCAGGAGTTCGCTGGCGATGTTCGTAGAAGTGAGGTGACCGGGCGGTCGACTTCTGCCGAGGCTCTGCCACACTCAAGGGTGCGCGGCTGCGGCTCTGCAGCGCTTGACCGTCGTGAACTCAGCGGGGATGCTTGCCCGCTGTTGAAGGCGCATCACTCATGGGGAATACGCAATGCAAGGCCAGGCACCGGTAATCGACTATCTGAAGGAGCTGCTGCGCGGCGAACTGGCGGCGCGCGATCAGTATTTCCTGCATTCGCGAATGTACGCCGACTGGGGCTTCAGCAAGCTCTACGAGCGCATCAATCACGAGATGGAGGAGGAGACGCAGCACGCCGATGCGCTGTTGCAGCGCATCCTCTTTCTCGAAGGCTCCCCGGACATGACGCCGGAGCCGATCAATCCGGGGCACACTGTGCCGGACATGCTGCGCAACGATCTGGCGCTGGAGTACAAGGTGCGCGCCGCACTGGCCCAGGGCATCGCGCTGGCCGAACAGCACGGCGACTACCCGACCCGCGACATGCTGGCGCTGCAGCTGCACGACACGGAGGAAGACCACGCCTACTGGCTCGAGCAGCAGCTCGGCCTGATCGACCGCATCGGTCTGCAGAACTACCTGCAATCTCAGGCCAGCTGAGCCTTCCACCCCGCGAGGCAGGGCCTGCCTCGCGGGGTTCCTTCAGAGCCGGAAGCGGCTCACCATCGACTGCAATTGACCGCCCAGACGTGCCAGCTCGGTGCTCGACGCCGCGGTTTCCTCGCTGGCGGCGGCGGTCTGTTCCGACACATCGCGCACGTTCACCACGCTGCGGCTGATCTCCTCGGCCACCGCGCTCTGCTCCTCGGCGGCCGCGGCGATCTGCTGGTTCATCGCCTGGATGTTCGACACGGTGCGGGTGATGCTGCCCAGTGAAGCACCGGCCCGGCGCGCCAGCTCGACGCCGCTGTCGGTCAGGTCGCGGCTGGTGTGCATGATCGAGGCAACCTGCTGGGTGCCGTTCTGTAGCGCGGCGACCAGCTCTTCGATTTCCTCGGTGGACTTCTGCGTACGCTGCGCCAGGCCGCGGACCTCGTCGGCGACCACGGCGAATCCGCGTCCGGCCTCGCCGGCACGGGCGGCTTCGATGGCGGCGTTGAGCGCCAGCAGGTTGGTCTGCTCGGCCACCGCCCGAATCACGTTCATCACGCTGCCGATCTTGTCGCTCTCTTCCTGCAGTGCCTTCATCGCCTCGGTGGAGCGCACCACGGCGCTGGCCATGCGTTCGATCTGGGTGACCACCTCGGTGACCACGCGATCGCCTTCCCGGGCTTCGCCGTCCGCCTCGGTGGCGGCCAGCGCGGCCTGTTCGGCATTGCGCGCGACTTCCTGAACGGTCGCCGACATCTCGTGCATGGCGGTGGCGACCTGATCGGTTTCTTCCTTCTGGCTGTTCACGCCGGCGCTGGTCTGCTGGGTGACGGCCGAGAGCTCCTCGGCGGCGGCGCTGATCTGACTGACACCATCGCGGATGCCGCCGATCAGCTCGCGCAGGGTCGAGCCCATCTGCTGGATGCCGCGCTGCAGCACGCCCAGCTCGTCGCGGCGCTGAACCTGTGCGGTGGCGCTGAGGTCGCCGGAAGCGATGCGCTCGACGTCAGCCAGGGTGGCACGCAGCGGCAGGATGATCTGCCGGGTGATCAGCCAAGCGGGCAGCATTCCCAGCACTAGGGCCAGCAGCGCGCTGACGATCAGGCGCGTGCGTGCTGCGGCGCTTTCCACGTCGAGCTGGTCGAGCTGGAACTGGTAGAGCGAGTCGCTGATACGGACGATTTCCTTCTGCTGGTCGGTCATCTCCTGGCGCGCCTTGGCGATTGCCTGGGTGGCCTTCTCCAGCGCCTCGATGGCGCTGCGGTACTCGCCGAGCACCGTGCGCATCTGCTGCAGCGCCGCGCCGCTGCCGGCGTCCAGTGCGCCGGCATGACGGCCGAGGGTGGCCTGCGCGGCGTCGAGCTGGGCGTAGATCGCCTTCGCCGCCTCGGCACCCGGACTGCTCATGTAGACGCGCAGCAGGTACTGCGCACGCTGCACGTCGTCTTCGATCTGGGTGATCGCCTGGAATTGTGCGAAACGGCCCTCGTCATAGTCCGAGAGCTGCAGCACCTGACGGTTCACGCCAGCCATCAGCTCGCTCAGACGGCCTGCGGCCTGGTCGATGATCTGCCGCGAGGCGTTGGCCTGGGCATAGGCCTTGCGCATGTCGTTCAGCGAATTCTGATACTGCGCGTTGTAGCCGGCCTGCTCCTTGAGCTGGGCGACGTTGACCGGGTTCTTGAAGGTTTCCAGCAGCTTGGTCTGCTGGGCGAGGTAGATGCCCAGGTTCTTGTCCAGACGCTCGGTGGATTCGTTGTCACCATTGGCCAGCATGAATTGCAGGCGGGCGATACGCAGGTCGGTCAGCGTCTTGTTCAGCAATGAGATTTCGGTCATCCAGCCGCTGCGCTGGATGACACTGCCGAGGCTGCCCCAGCCGTTCCAGGCGAGGATGAGGGTCAAGATCAGCACGGCACCGAAGCCCAGTGCGAGCTTCCTGCTGACGCCGATGTTTGCAAACCAGTTGTTCATGTCATTCCAATCAGATGAATAGTTCGATCCGAGCGGGTGCCTTGCCGGCGGCCCGCGGGTGTCTTCGGGCCCTCTTTCGGCCGCGAGCATACGAACTTGAATGTAAATCGAGGAATGGTCGCAGCGAATACTGGAGCAGGGGGCGTGGGCCGAGGCGGCCCGCGTTGGTATCAGCCTTTGCCAGGCGCAGTGATTGGGGAGGGGCGGGATGACGGGGCGCTGCAGCAGCCGCTTTCGATGCCCTGCAGAATCGGGCAGTCCGGGCGATCATCGCCCTGGCAGTGGTCGACCAGCTCCTGCAGGGTGTCGCGCAGGCCGACCAGCTCGGCGATCTTGCGGTTCAGCTCGTCGATGTGCGCGCCGGCCAGGACTTTCACGTCGGCGCTGGCGCGCTGACGGTCCTGCCACAGCGCCAGCAGCTTGCCGACCTCCTCCAGCGAGAAACCCAGGTCACGGGCGCGGCGGATGAAGGCCAGCTGATGCAGGTCGCGCTCGTTGTAGTGGCGATAGCCATTGGCGCCACGCCCGGCCGGCGTGAGCAGGCCGATGGATTCGTAGTAGCGGATCATCTTCGCCGTGAGGCCACTGTGCTTGGCTGCCTGACCAATGTTCATGGTGTGCTCCCGATCATTCTTCCGGCTTCCAGGAACGCAGCAGCAGGGCGTTGCTCACCACGCTGACGCTCGACAGGGCCATCGCCGCGCCAGCCACCACCGGGCTGAGAAAGCCGAAGGCGGCGAGCGGAATGCCCACCAGGTTGTAGATGAAGGCCCAGAACAGGTTCTGCTGGATCTTGCGGTAGGTGCGCCGGCTGATGTCCAGCGCCGCCGGAACCAGCCGTGGATCGCCGCGCATCAGGGTGATGCCGGCGGCGTGCATGGCCACATCGGTACCGCCACCCATGGCGATGCCGACATCCGCTGCGGCCAGGGCCGGGGCATCGTTGATGCCGTCACCGACCATCGCCACCACGGCGCCGCCTTTCTTCAGCTCCGCCACGGTGGCTGCCTTGTCCGCTGGCAGCACCTCGGCATGCACATCATCGATGTGCAGCGCTTCGGCCACCACCCGCGCGCTGCCACGGTTGTCGCCGGTGATCAGGTGGCTGCGGATATGCCGCGCCGCGAGCCCGGCAATCGCTGCTGCGGCGCCGTCCTTGAGGCTGTCACCAAAAGCGAACAGGCCGAGGATACGCGGCTCGGGCGCATGCTCCACCAGCCAGGAGAGGGTGCGACCCTCGGCTTCCCAGCGCTGGGCGGTTTCCAGCAGCTCGCCCGGCTGCAGGCCGTACTCTTCGAGCATGCGCCGGTTGCCCAGCGCCAGCTGCTGGCCGTCCAGCGTGCCGGCAATGCCGCGGCCGCTCAGGGCCTGGCTCTTCTGTACATCCGGCACGGCGATGCCGTCGGCTTCGCAGCGCTCCAGCACGGCGCGCGCCAGCGGGTGTTCGCTGCCCCGCTGCAGGGCGCCGGCCAGGCGCAGTATCCGCGCTTCGTCGCCGTCCACGGCATGCAGGTGGATGATCTGCGGCTTGCCCGAGGTGAGCGTGCCGGTCTTGTCGAAGGCCACGGCCGTGACCGCATGGGCGACTTCCAGCGACTCGGCGTCCTTGATCAGGATGCCATGGCGCGCCGCCACGCCGGTGCCGGCCATGATCGCCGCCGGCGTCGCCAGGCCCAGGGCGCAGGGGCAGGCGATGACCAGCACGGCCACGGCGTTGATCAGCGCGACCTCGATCGGGGCGCCAGTCAGCAGCCAGCCGATCAGGGTGAACACGGCGATCACCAGTACCGCCGGGACGAACACCTGACTGACCTTGTCCACCAGCTTCTGGATCGGCGCCTTGGCTGCCTGGGCGTCTTCCACCAGGCGGATGATCCGCGCCAGCACGGTCTCGCCACCGAGCGCAGTAGTGCGCACCAGCAGCCTGCCCTCGCCATTGATCGCGCCGCCGGTGATGCGGTCGCCCGGTGCCTTGTTTACCGGCAGGCTTTCGCCGCTGATCAGCGCTTCGTCGGCCTGGCTCTCGCCCTCGACCACTTCACCGTCCACCGGGAAACGCTCGCCGGGCTTGACCAGCACCAGGTCGTCCAGGCGCAGCGCGGCGATGGCGACATCTTCCTCGCGGCCGTCGACTACCCGCGTCGCGCGGTCTGGGCGCAAGGCTTCGAGCGCACGAATGGCGGCGCTGGTCTGGCGCTTGGCGCGACTTTCCAGGTATTTGCCCAGCAGCACCAGGGCGATCACCACCGCCGAGGCCTCGAAATACAGGTGCGGCATCTGCCCGGCCGGCGTCGCCCACCATTGATAGAGGCTCAGGCCATAACCGGCGCTGGTGCCGATGGCGACCAGCAGATCCATGTTGCCGGCGCCAGCACGCACCGCCTTCCAGCCGGCCACGTAGAAGCGTGCGCCGAGGATGAACTGCACTGGGGTGGCGAGCAGGACCTGGATCCACGCTGGCAGCATCCAGTGCTGCCCGAACAGTTCGCCGAACATCGGCAGCACCAGCGGTGCGGCCAGCAACAGGGCGGCGATCACCGCCCAGCGTTCACGCTGCAGGCGTCGCGCGGCATCCTGTTCGGGGCGCTGCTGGTCGCCGGCGCTCGCCTTGTAACCAGCGGCCTCGACCGCCTGGATCAGCACGGCGGGGTCCGGCGTGCCGATCACCTCGACATGCGCGCGCTCGCTGGCCAGGTTCACCGCCGCGCTGCGCACGCCGGGCACCTTGAGCAGGGCGCGCTCGACCCGGGCGACGCAGCTGGCGCAGGTCATGCCCTCGATGTTCAGCTCGATGCTCTGCAGCGGTACGCCGTAGCCGGCCTTTTCCACGGCCTCGATCAGTGTCGCCACACCCAGGTCATCGCCTTCGACGCGCACCTGTTCGTTGGCCAGGTTGACGTTGGCCGCGGCGACGCCGGGTACCTTGAGCAGGGCGCGTTCGACGCGGCCGGCGCAGCTGGCGCAGGTCATACCGCTGACCGGCAGCGTATGGGTGGCGCTGGACATGGCAGTGACTCCTCGGATTGCGATGGCTGCAGGATCGACCTTAACCCTATGGCAAGGTCAACACCATGATCTGCGACAGCAGGTGCCTTGACCTTGCCCGGGTGGCAAGGTCGAGAATCGGCGCCTTCAGCAGACGAGGAGAGCGACGATGCAAGTATTCAACGTGAGCGGAATGACCTGCAGCCACTGCGAGCGTGCGGTAACCCAGGCCATCCGGGCTCTGGACCCGCAGGCGCAGGTGCAGGTGGACCTGGCGGCCGGAACGGTGCAGGTTCAGAGCAGCGCCAGCGAGCAGGCGATTCGCCAGGCGATCAGCGAAGAGGGTTACCAGGTGAGCTGATCGCTCACGCCGCAGGCTGGTCGGGATCGTCCGGCCAGTCGCGGACCAGGCCGCGGAACAGCGGGTCGATCAGCGCCCTGGTATCGACCTCTGGGGCGAACAGTTCGGTGTCGCGCGTCCAGTCGGTGAACAGTCCGACCACCAGGGCATGCAGCGACAGCGCGGCGAGCCGCGGCGTGACGCCGGGGCGCAGGCAGGTCGAGGCGTTGCGCAGCAGGTTTTCGCACAGATCGATGAACTGGTTGATGAAGGCGTGGTGACGTTCCTCGGCTTCACGCAGTTCATCGGTGAATTCGCACTTGTGCAGCAGGATGGTGAAGATCCGGCGCTTCTGCTCGTTGCTGGCCAGGGTGCTGATGGCCTCGACCGTCAGGTTGCGCAGGGCGATCAGTGCCTGCAGCGGCTGCTGCTGATCGCAGCTGCACAGGCGCTCGGTCATCTGCTCCGGTGGCAGGCGAATCTGGTTGAGCATTTCGTGGAACAGGTGCGCCTTGTTCTGAAAATGCCAGTACACCGCGCCGCGCGTCACACCGGCGTCACGGGCGATCTGGTCGAGACTGGTGTGGGCCACCCCCTTGTCCAGAAACAGCCGCTCGGCAGACGCGAGGATGGCGATACGAGTTTTTTCGGCTTCTTCTTTGGTTCGGCGCATGGGCAGATTCAGGCAGATGACGGCTGCTTCGGGCGTCCAGCAGCGATGGAGGGCGGCCAGTGTAACGGCGCATCTCGTCGTGATGCATGTTTACAATCGGCGGTGTATGTAACAGCATCTTGCACGCCGGTGCAAATTCCCGGGCACGGCCGAGGTCCCAATAACTCACCCGGCCACGTCTTCTTTCCAGCTTGCGAGCCTCTGATGTCCCTGCGGATTCTTCTCATACTGGGCGCGCTCAGCGCGTTCGGTCCCCTGGCGATCGACATGTACCTGCCGGCGTTCCCCTTGCTGGCGGAGTCGTTCGGCACCAGTGTCGATCACGTGCAGCTTTCGCTGGCGGCCTATTTCATCGGCCTGGCCATTGGTCAGCTGGTCTACGGGCCTTTGGCCGATCGCTATGGGCGGCGCGGGCCGCTGCTGGTCGGTGTGACGCTGTTCACCCTGGCATCGCTGGCCAGCGCCTTTGCGCCGTCCATGGACTGGCTGATCGGCGTGCGTTTCGTCCAGGCGCTCGGTGGCTGTGCCGGCATGGTGGTAGCGCGTGCCGTGGTGCGTGACCTGTGCGACCCGATGACCAGCGCCAAGGTGTTCTCGCAGCTGATGCTGGTGATGGGCCTGGCGCCTATCCTCGCGCCGGTGGCGGGCGGTGCGTTGCTGGCGTCGTTCGGCTGGCCGTCGATCTTCATCCTGCTGACGCTGTTCAGCGCGATGTGCCTGGTGGCGGTCACGCTGTGGCTGCCGGAAACCTATCCGGCCGGGCTGCCGCGTCAGCCGATGTCCGGTGCGCTCGGGCAGTATCTGCGGCTGTTCCGTGATCGCTTCTTCATCGGCCACGTGCTGACCGGTGCGCTGTGCATGGCCGGCATGTTCGCCTACATCACCGGCTCGCCGTTCGTCTTCATCGAACTGTATGGCGTCAAACCCGAGCATTTCGGCTGGCTGTTCGGCGTCAATGCGGCGGGTTTCATCCTGATGGCGCAGGTCAACGTGCGGCTGGTGCGCTGGCGCGGGCCGGAGTTCTGGGTGCGGCGCTGGGTGTGGTTCTTCTTCGGCAGTGCGCTGGCGTTGTTGGCAGTGGCGGCCGCACAGCCCGAATCGCTCTGGCCGTTGCTGATTCCGCTGTTCTGCTGCGTGTCCTGTCTCGGTTGCCTGCTGCCGAACGCCACGGCCTGCGCCATGGCCGACCAGCGCGCCAATGCCGGCAGCGCCTCGGCCTTGCTCGGCAGCATGCAGTTCACCATTGCCGCCATCGCCGCTTCCGCGGTGGGGGCTTTGCACAACGGCACCGCAGTGCCCTTGGCGGCGATCATCAGCCTGTGCGGCCTGCTGGCAACGATCGTCGCCTACACCACGGCGCGCGCCAGTACGGAATGACTGTCAGGCGCTGAGTGGCAGGGGATGCGGCGCCTGCAGGCGACGGTGCAGGGTTTCGACGAAGGCGCGCGCTTCGGCTTCGCTGCGAAAGGTGACTTTCTGCCGGTCGAGGCTCACCTGCCAGGCGCTGTCGGGGTAGGGCGTCAGGGGACGGACGAGAATGTGCATGGCGATCTCCTCGTGAAGTAGACGCGGCACAGTCTAGGCGCAGCCATGGCTCGCGCGGCGAGCCATGGTGTCGCAGGTCGGCCGGGCGCCGACGAATGGCTCAATAGGCCAGCCGTGCGTCCAGACTGTTTTGCGCCAGGCGGCGGGCCTGTTCCTCGGTCATGCCCAGGCTTTCGTGCAGCGCGACGAAGTTCTCCGTCACATAGCCGCCGAAGTAGGCCGGGTCATCGGAATTCACCGTGACCTTTACGCCCTGCTCCAGCAGTTCGAGGATGTTGTGCTGGCGCATGTCGTCGAACACCTTGAGCTTGGTGTTGGACAGCGGGCAGACGGTCAGCGGAATCTGCTCCTCGATCAGCCGGGCGATCAGCTTCGGATCTTCGGCCGCACGCACGCCGTGGTCGATGCGGCTGACCTTGAGCAGATCCAGCGCCTGCCAGATGTACTCGGGTGGGCCTTCCTCGCCGGCATGGGCAACGGTGAGGAAGCCTTCGGCACGCGCCTTGTCGAAGACGCGCTGGAACTTGCTCGGCGGGTGGCCGACTTCGGAGCTGTCGAGGCCCACGGCGAAGAATGCGTTGCGATAGGGCAGCGCCTGTTCCAGCGTCCTGAAGGCTTCCTCTTCCGGCAGGTGGCGCAGGAAGCTGAGGATCAGCCCGCTGCTGATGCCCAGCAGCTCACGGCCATCGGCCAGCGCCGCGCTGATGCCGTTGAGCGCGGCCTCGAACGGCACGCCGCGGTCGGTGTGGGTCTGCGGGTCGAAGAAGGGCTCGGTATGCACCACGTTCTGCTCTTCGCACTTCTGCAGGTAGGCCCAAGTCAGGTCGTAGAAATCCTGCTCGGTGCGCAGCACGTCGGCGCCGGCATAGTAGAGGTCGAGGAATTCCTGCAGGTTGCCGAAGTTGTAGGCGCTGCGCAGTGCCTCCACGTCGTTCCAGGGCAGGGCGATCTTGTTGCGCTCGGCCAGGCGGAACATCAGTTCGGGTTCCAGCGAGCCTTCCAGGTGCAGGTGGAGTTCGGCCTTGGGCAGATTGTTGAGCCAGTCGTGCATCGCGAAATTCTCGTCTTTCGGGTGTGCGGGCATTCTATCGGTGGGTTGGAGCAACTGATATGCCAGCTGACCACTTTGTCCCGCCTAGCAATTCTGGATGACAGCCGAATGACCGGTTCATTGCGGCTAGCGCGATTTGGCGATTAATTGACCAGCGGTCTGCAGCCCAGATCTGACGGGCGCTGGCGCGGTTGTTCCCAACGTTATCCACAAAGTTCTCCACTCAATTCGGGCATAACCTCGAGCTGGCAGAACGCGATTGATAGCAAAACGTCAGTAGCCGACTGCTCAGTCAAAAAACACAGTAATTCAAGCGCTTAACGCACCCCATTGGGGCGCGTAAGGCTGGTTGATCAAAAATTGTGCAGTTTTCCCGAGCGCCCGCCGCGAGCGCTTTCCAGGCGGCCATACAATTGTTATCCACAATTGCGTCCACAGTATTTGTGGGCAACGACGCGTCTAGTCCATGGCTTCCAGCTGGCTGCGCCCGCGGGTGATATCAGCGAGCAATCTCGCCAGCGGCTGCAGCTGAGCGGCGGGAAGGGCAATCTCCAGGGTCGCGCCTTCGGCATCGAAATGTTCGGCTTCCAGCAGCGCCTCGAATTCCGCCAGGCGTGCCTTGAACAGCGCCAGCTCGGCGAAGCGGCAATGACAGCGACAGCGCGAGCGCGACACCAGCTCGCTGCGTTCGCCGGCCTGCAGGCACTTCGCCGTGGTGCCGCCATAGGCACGGGCCAGTCCGCCAGTGCCGAGCTTGATGCCGCCGAACCAGCGGATCACCACCACCGCGACCCGGTCGAAATCCTGCCCTTCGATGGCGGTGAGCATCGGCCGACCCGCCGTGCCGCCGGGCTCGCCGTCGTCGCTGAAACGGTACTGGTTGCCGATCTTCCACGCCCAGCAGTTATGCGTAGCGGTGGGATCGCTGACCGCCTGGATAAAGGCCTGGGCCTCTTCGGCGCTCTGCACGGGTGCCGCCTTGGCCAGGAAGCGGCTTTTGCTGATGACTTCCAGCAATTCGCAGGGCGCGGACAGGGTGAAGGGCATGGCTGTTACGGCGTCGGTGATGGTTTGCAGGGCGGCCATTGTAGCGGCGCCGCCGCGGCTGCGCTGCGTCGTCCTGCAAGAGGCCATCCGGCGAACGGATTGAACTTCGCCGGACCGTCCAACCCCTATCTAGTAGGGCGCGGTTGCGCGCATGGCCTGGAGAGGCCCCGCCGTACCGCATTTCGCTGGCACATCGGATGGAGGACATTCCATGCTCAATTCCAGTTACCAGTCATGTATCCAGGCCTGTTCCAATTGCGCACTGGTCTGCGAGACCTGCGCGGCATCCTGCTTGCGCGAGGACGACGTGAAGATGATGGCGCGCTGCATCGAACTCGATCGTGACTGCGCCGACATGTGTGCGATCGCAGCAGTGCTGATGACCCGCGACAGTGCCTATGCCAAAGCCTTCTGCAAGCTTTGCGCGCAGGTCTGTCGCGATTGCGCCGAGGAGTGCGGCAAGCACAAGCACGACCATTGCCAGGCCTGCGCCGAGGCCTGTCGCAAGTGCGCTGAAGAGTGCGAAAAGATGGCTGCCTGATCGGTCGCCGATTCGGAGGGCCGCAGCTGCCGCTGCCGGCCCTTTTGCTTCAGCTCAGCCAGTCCAGCGTCAGGATCAGACGGCGCTCAGCCGTTGTCGCCTGCGGCGAGCGATGAATGATCCCGGCGCCTTCGTTACCCAGCCATTTCTCCCCCTTGAACAACGCTACGTCGCCAACCCCGAGCTGCTGGATGGCAGCCGGATCAGTCGGTTCGGCTGTCGGATCGCCCAGGCGCTGACGCTGCATGCCGCCCTCCCGAAGCCATTCGCTACCTGCGCCGGCGTAGGTGGTGATCAGCCGCAGCGGTACATGATCGACGTGAAAGCGCGGGCACATGGGTTTGTCCAGCACGCGTAGGCGCAGGCCAATGCGCCGCGCATCGACCAGGCAGCTGAACGCCCGCACCAGCCAGGCCACGTCGGCGACGAAACCGGCATGGCCGGCAATGTCCCGATAGGCCGCCGCCAGGGTTGGCAGCTGCAGCTCACCGTCGCCGGTCGGTTCGAGGGTCAGCGATTCGGCCAGCGGCTCGCCCAGGGCCAGGAGTGTCTCGGCGAACTCGGCAATGTGCAGCGGCAGCCGGCGCTGCCATACGCTGAGGTTGACGCCGTCGTTCAGCGCTTCGCCGAGTACTGCCGGGGAGTCGCCCAGCAACTGGCGCGGCTGTGGGCGGATGATCTGCTGCGCCAGCATCAGGCGACCTGCTCGTGCCAGGGGCCGAACGGGTCCGGCAGGCGCAGCCAGCCGGTGACGCCCACGGCCCACTCGCTGTCGTTCAGCAGGCAGGCGTCGAGTTCGCGGCGCAGCTGGTCGAAGTTGATGTTCTGCCCGATGAAGACCAGCTCTTGGCGGCAGTCGCCGAACTCGCCGCGGGACTTGGCCAAGATTGCCGTGCGGCTTTCGCTGTCGCTCGGCCAGGCCGATTCAGGGGTGAAGTGCCACCAGCGCCCGGCGTAGTCGTAGCGCATCAGCCCACCGGCCTGCGACCAGCTGCCGGCTTCCTCGGGGCGGGTAGCGAGCCAGAAGAAACCCTTGGAGCGCAGCAGGCGGCCGTTGCTCCACTCGCGGTTGAGGAAGTTGTAGAAACGCTGCGGATGGAACGGCCGGCGCGCCAGGTAGGCGGTGGAGGCGATGCCGTATTCCTCGGTTTCCGGCACATGCTCACCGCGCATTTCCTTGAGCCAGCCCGGCGCCTGGGCGGCGCGTTCGAAATCGAAACGGCCGGTGTCGAGGATTCGGTCGAGCGGCACCTGGCCCATGCTCATCGGCAGGATCTCGGCATGGGTATTGAGCCGACCGAGAATGGCGGTCAGCTCTTCACGTTCGGCGGCGGAAATCAGGTCGATCTTGCTGATCAGGATGACGTCGGCGAACTCCACCTGCTCGATCAGCAACTCGGTGACCGAGCGCTCGTCGTCCTCGCCAAGGGTTTCGCCGCGGTTGGCTAGGCTTTCTGCCTCTTGGAAGTCACGCAGGAAATTAACCCCGTCGACTACCGTGACCATGGTGTCCAGGCGAGCCAGATCGGCCAGGCTCTGACCCTGTTCATCGCGGAAAGTGAAGGTCTCGGCCACCGGCAGCGGTTCGGAAATCCCGGTGGACTCGATCAACAGGTAGTCGAAACGGCCTTCGCGGGCGAGTTTGCCGACCTCTTCAAGCAGGTCCTCGCGCAGGGTGCAGCAGATGCAGCCGTTGCTCATCTCCACCAGCTTTTCTTCGGCACGGTTGAGGCTGACACCGCGCTGCACCTCGTTACCGTCGATGTTGATCTCGCTCATGTCGTTGACGATCACCGCGACGCGGCGGCCTTCGCGATTCTTCAGGATGTGGTTGAGCAGGGTGCTCTTGCCGGCACCGAGGAAGCCGGACAGGACGGTAACGGGAAGGCGGTTCATGGCGGTCTCTCAGGCGGAACGTTGGTGTTTTTCGCGCTGTTCCTGGCGTTGCTTCGCCTCGATGGACAGCGTCGTGGTGGGGCGCAACAGCAGGCGCTGCAGGCCGATGGGTTCACCGGTTTCGGCGCACCAGCCGTATTCGCCGCGGGCGATGGCGTCCAGCGCGGCGTCGATCTTGTCGAGCAGCTTTTTCTCCCGCTCCAGCACACGCAGCTGCCAGTGACGCTGTTCTTCTGCGCTGCCGATGTCGGCGGGGTCGCTGCTCGGCTCCTGTTCGCGCAGCGCCTGGAATTCTTCCTCGATACGCGCCTGCAGCTCGGCACGCTGGTGCAAAAGCAGGTCGCGGAAGAAGGCCTGCTGCTCTGCGTTCATGTACGCCTCGGCGGGCTGGACGAGTAGTTCGGCTTCGGTCATCGGGAGGCACGTGTCGGAAATAATGTAAGAGTTATAACATAACAATTATGTTCGTGATGCAAGCGCTGTTTGCGTGTCGAGCGGCGCACCGGTAAGCGCGTTGTTCCGAGGCAAAGAAAAAGCCCGCGGCGCGGATCGCGCGGCGGGCTCGGGTGTTGATGGGGGCTGGGCGGTCAGACGGCGCCGGGCAGCCCGTGGTAGTTGCGACCGAAGTACACCAGCGCATCGCTGCTGTCGCGGCGGTACACGGCGAGCACTTCGCAGTAGAGGATGTCGTGGGTGCCGACGCTGGCGCTGTGGCTGATGCGGCAGTCGAACGACACGGTGGCGCCGTCGAGCAGCGGCGAGCCGGTCACGCCGGTGCTCCACTGTGCTGCGGCGAAGCGTTCTGCCATGGGCGTCTTGCCGCCGAACAGGTTGGACAGGTCCCGCTGTGCGCCGGCCAGGGTGTTCACGCACAGCTGCCCGTTGGCGGTGACGATGGGATGTGCCGATGCGCTGCGGTTCAGGCACACCAGCAGCGTTGGTGGTTCGTCGGTGACGCTGCACACCGCGGTGGCGGTGAAGCCGGCGCGGCCGCTGGGGCCGTCGGTGGTGATGATGTTGACTGCCGCGGCCAGCCGCGCCATGGCATCACGATAATCTTCACGAATCACTGGAGCGCTGAATTGACTGGTGGTTTCGCATTGAGCCAGTTGCATGGTCGGTTCTCCATCAGGCGAGGACGCAGGCGCGGTCGAAGGGCAGGCGTGGCAGGCGGTCGCGCAGCTTGCTGGCGTCGCCGTAGCCGAGGTTGATCAGCAGATTGGATTTCCAGCTCGTACCGGCGAAGAAGGCCTCGTCCAGTGCCTTGCCGTCGAAGCCGGACATCGGTCCGCAATCGAGCCCCAAAGCGCGGGCGGCGAGGATCAGGTAGCCGGCCTGCAGCGAGCTGTTGCGCAGCGCGTTCTCGGTGATCAGTGCCGGTTGCCCGGCGTACCAGCTGCGCGCGTCGGCGAAGGGGAACAGCTCGGGCAGGGTTTCCGGGAAGTCCTCGTCATAGGCGACGATCACCGTCACCGGCGCGGCCAGGGTCTTGTCCAGATTGCCCTTGGACAGGCAGGGCGCGAGCTTCTGCTTGCCCTCGGCGCTGCGCACGAAGACGAAGCGCGCCGGGCAGCTGTTGACCGCGGTCGGACCGAGGCAGATGTGTTCGTAAAGCTGCTCGAGCAGGGCGTCGGGCACCGGCTTGTCCAGCCAGGCGCTGTGGGTGCGGGCCTCGCTGAACAGCGTGGCGAGGGCATTCGAGTCGATGGGGGCGTGCATGTTCGGGTCCTCAGGCTGCTGCAACCTGGCCGCATTGCTCGGCAAGATGGTCCAGCAGGATCTGGTTGAAGGGTTCGCTGTCGCTGACGCTGGACGCGTGGCCACCGTAGTTCAGCAGCGCCAGCTGGGCATTGGGCAGGGCGGCGGCCAGGTGCTGCGAACGCTGCCAGGGCACCAGCATGTCGTCGCGGTTGGCGATCAGCAGGATCGGGGTGGTGATGCGCGGCAGCTCGGCCTCTATATCGAAGGCCAGCAGTGCCTCGATGCGCCGCACCAGATTCATCGTCGGCGGAAAGTGCGCCAGTGCATGGGCATCGTCGCGTGCCAGTCGCTCGCTGTTGGCCGCGATCCAGTCGGCCGGGTAGAGGAACAGCGCCTGCGCCTGCACATAGGCCGCCGGGCCGCTGTCGTGCAACAGCTTCAGGCGCACTGCGAAACAGCGGGCGCTGTGCGGGTTGGGGCTGCTCCAGGCATTGATCGGCACCAGGCTCTGCAGCAACTGCGGCCGCAGCAGGGCGATCTGCAAGCCGACCAGCCCACCGAGGGCATGGCCGATGAAGTGGCAGCGGCGGATGCCCAGGGTGTCCAGCAGCTCCAGTAACTCCACTGCCATGGACTCGATGGAATAGCCCGCCGGCAGGTTCGCCGGGCTCTTGTTGGTCCCCAGCTGATCGTAGACCAGCACCCGGTAGTCCTGGGTCAGCGCCGGCAGCTGCGGCGTCCAGAAGGCAGCTGCGCCGCCGAGGCCGGAACTGAGCACCAGGGTCGGTGCATCGGGCTCCATGCGGCCATGAAGTTCGTAGTGCATGTCACTCCCTCCGTGCAGTATCAGCGGG
>Ga0209232_1000096_pt1 | contig 53907 bp, 61 predicted proteins | sample ETNvirenome_2_60_FD_184066 | JGI IMG/M metagenome (GOLD analysis project Ga0209232, IMG submission 184066) | Marine viral communities from the Pacific Ocean - ETNP_2_60 (SPAdes) (version 2) | ecosystem: Environmental > Aquatic > Marine > Oceanic | place: Pacific Ocean | collected 2013-06-22 | reverse complement strand
TTTTAAATCTTCTATAACATTGTCATAGATTTCTTCTAATAGTTTTAAATTGTTTTCTGTTGTAACTCCTGGCAATATACTAGGTAATACTTGACTACCTAAATTTCTTTTTAATCTTTTTCTATCAAGCTCTAGTTGTATTCCTAAATTACTACCATCTATACCTACCCACCTATATGTGTCTGTTCCAGGCTGACCATCATAATATAAATTATTTTGTTTTGCTAATATTGAAACAGGACTATCATCTATATTGTGTATGTATTCTTTGTTATATAATTTAGCGCCAGATTCAAATGTAGCAATAACTAAATGTTTATGGTCATTGTCTATTCCTTGACTTTTAGCTATAGCATTTTGCCTATTTCTAATATTATTAGCTATTTTTCTTAATACTGGATTTTTTCTTTCTTCTTCTTTGGATATTGTGTGTACATTAAATTTACCATATATAGTTTTATTAAATAATAAAGGATTTTGATTTTTTTGTTCTTTACCATAATATACAAACTTATATACTTCACCAACATCAATAACATCAGAAAATGCATTATTAATATGTTTTGCCTGTTCTTGCGTTATATAAGCACCACCATCTGTTTTGTCTCCTATGTCCTCAAATACTATAAACTCCATAGAAACGTCTTTAAATGGCTGTGTATGCATAGCAATAGCGCCCTTAGCTCTTTTTACATAATCATTTGCATTTTTAAAATTAGAGTGACTACCAACTAATGCGTCTTGCAAATAAAACCTATTCATTATTGTGTTTTTAACAAATTCTTCTATTTGTTTTCTATTAGTTGCACCAACATCTAATAATATTTGTTTCTTTTCTATAGGTAATTTTTGTATTTCTTCTATAGTTTTTCTTACCAATTCATTTACATCTCCTATTACTAAGCTTCCATCTCCATATGTAGTGTTTTTATATTTGTTTTCAAATTTACTAAACTCTCTGTCTAATAAAGGACCTGTTAATTTTAACATTAATACACCGTAATTTCTTTTACTATCAGCTAGTGTACCTAAACTTTGGTAATAATATTTTTGTGAACTAACAAAAGCAGCTAACTCTATTGCTTGTTTTTCTGCACTATTTAAAGCGTCATATGATGCGCTTCTATCTGTTACGTTAGAAAACAATCCACCGCTCTGCATTAAGTCTATTTGCTGTTCTTTAACAATCATTCTATATAAAATATTATTTTCTACATCATAATCTTTTTTAAATTTATCTGGATTGTTTTGATATTGTTCTTGTAAATTTCTAAGTGTTTTATGTATAGAACTTTCTTTGTTTAATACAGCTACTGTGTTTTGATTTACATCTTGTATGCCTACTATATTATTGTTTAATCTACTATTTTCTAACACACCTCTTACTACATCTTTAAACCCTTTTGTATACTGAACACCAAATCTTTTATTATAAAATTGTTCTTTATTTTGATTCATAATATCATGAACAAACTTTAACCCTTGTGTTTTATAATTAATTGGTTGCGTTTTAATTGTTTCTAAATCTAAAAATTGCAATCCTGATATACCAGCAAAAACTTTTTCTAATATTGCTATAGCACCTTCTGGAGTTATGTCTTCAGAAAACATTTGTTCAATGTCTTTATGAAACTGTTGGTCGCCACCTTTTAATTTACCATGTATTTTTTGCGATTGTTGAGGTAATGATGATATAATTTTTTGTTCAATAGAACTCATTTGTGATTTTACAACCATCTTTTGTTTTCCATTTCTATCTTTAGAATGATTATAACTAACAAATTTTTCTATTTGTAATCCAGAATAATTTACAGCTAATCCTTCAAGTGTTTTATTAGCTCTTTCTTTACTTTGTTGTGTTTCTTCAAGCCATAATATAAAGTCTTGTACTATATCTTCATTAGATTCTCTAAGTAATTGTACGTACTCTGATGGAGATGCAGCTCTATTTGTAAAAGCAATTAACAAAAATTCTTTTCTAAGTTTTGTTAAGTCTACTAAATTATCTTTGGTGCTTCTATTATTAGAATATTGATTTAATAGTTCTCTTATTTTCTTTGCTTCTTTATAATCTTTGTCATCATATTGTATACCATTATCTTCTTCTTCTATGCCAAAGTCTTCTTCTGTAAATTCTTCTACACCTGCTATTTTAAAAAACTCATCAAACTGGTCTTTTGCACTTTGTATATATGTTAGCTTTGCTTTTATTACATCTTCTATTTGTGCATCTAGTTTTTTATTTATGTCTGGCGCTCCTAATCTTTCGTACAGTTCTAGCTTTATAGCATTTACTTTTGTAACTATAGAACCTTTTTGATTTTTATATTTATTTACTATAGCATCTAACTCACCTTGTGCATCTATTCTTTTAAATAGTTTTCTTTTATAATTTATTTGTTTTCCTTTCTTGCTGTTTCTTACTTTAGGAACAATGCCTTCGTCATTAAAATTAGCCAGTATATAACGAAAAGCATTGTCAAGCGTCATATCTTTAGTTTGTGGCACAGCTAATACAAGCAGCTCTTTACTTTCTTGTTCAGTAGGAGCTCCATTTTTAGTTGACTTCCACATTTTCTTTAATGCAGTTTCAAATGTTTCTTTGTCTTTTTTATTAGGCAATATAGAGTCTATGCCTTCTTTAGCATATCTTTCTAACATAGTAGCAAAAGTTTCTTCTAACAAACCTTCTTGTTGTACATCTTTTAGTTCTGTTGCTATTTTATTATCTACTAATAGTTTGTTAAATCTTTTAAAAGCAACTAATCTTTCTCTTTCATTCTTTGCTTGAGTAATTGTATTTAAAGCATTTACAAGTTCACTGTCATTATTGTAGTTAACACTTTCTAATAATTCATAATATATATCAGCCGATGTATAATTAGATTTTCCAAACTTATACATAACTAAATCTGGATAATTTTCTTTTATTAAATTATATAAATCTGTTTTTACTAATAGTTTATTTAAAGCTTTAATAAATGCTGTGTCTTTATTTAATCTATAATAAGGATGCCCTAATTCGTGTATTAAGCCTGTCTGTAATGCTTCATTAGCTGTTACAAGTACCGTACTACCTAAGATAAGTGCAGTTTGCTCATATCCAAAAGAATCTAAAAATTCATTTTCTAATACTACTATATCTTTATTAGGAAATTTTTTACTTAAATGATTTTTAAGTATTATGTCTATATAATTAAATCTTGATAATGCTAACTTAGATTCGTCAAGTGTAGCTTCTTCAGAATAGCTTATTTTATCAAATAAATCTACTACTACGTCTTTAGTTGCTGTTGCTGCTTTTACAAATAATTGTGCTGGTTTAGATGCTGCTACTGTAGCTAAAATACCTTTTACGGTATCTTTTATTTTAATTTGGTCTTTTTTTTTTACCTCCTCTAGTGGAGTTTCAGTAACTTTGCTTTCTTCTACTTCTTTGGCTATTCTTATGTCTTCTTCGCTTTTTATATCTTGTTCTGCATCTTTTTTACCTTTTGCTGCTGCTGTTTTAAATAAATCTTTCATGTTTATTTCTTTACCAGCTTCTATAGTTTCTTTAACATAGCTTCTAACAAAATCATATAAAGCTTTTGTTTTGCCTTTTACGTCTGTAGCTTTTACAGCTGCTACTGCTGCTGCTGTTGCTTCTGCTACAGTCATATCACTATTTATAGCAGATGATACTGCATCGCTTACTTTACCAATAGTGGCTTGAAATATTTTATTTTCTTGTGCTCTTTTTGCAAACGCACTTTCTTTAAAAGTATTTACAGCAGATTTCAATCCTTCTGAAACTTCTGTTGCTGTTTGTTTTGGGCTCGTTACAGCTCCTACAACAGCTCCTACTGCTTTTTTAACTGCTTGTCCTGCTCTTTCTAATATACCTGGACCTTGTGCTTCTTCTACTTTTTTAGCTTCTTCTTTGGAAAACTGTTCAAATTGTTCTTGTGTTAAACCACTAGAAGATTTTTTTGGTGTACCGTCTTTTTTTAACTTTACTCTTTTAAGTCTATATGTTTGACTAATTTCAGTTTCAAGTTGTATTATTTCTTTGTTTATATTTTCTTCAGCTAATTTAGTTTCTTCTTCTATTTGGTTTAACATTTCTTGCAAACCTTCTGGGTCATTTTTGATAGTATCTTTAGCGTTTTTTATTTTAGTTTGTTTACTTTCTTGTAAAGATTCTATTTGTATTTTTTTCTTTTCTATTAATATTTGCTTTCTAAATATTCTTTCTTTAGCAGCATTCATTAAATTTTCTTCTACATTAAATCTATTGTATACTTCTTCATATTTTTCAATAGCTTGTAAATGTGTATCATAATTTTCTTGAGTAATTCTATTATTTTTTAATTGGTCATTTAAAAATGCTCTTGCATAATCACCACTACCATTATGGTCAATAATAGATTGTAATAATACTTGTTCACTATATTCTAACTCTGCAAACTGACCTTCACCTCCAACTATATTATTATATTCTCTTTTCTTTTGTTCTATCTGATAACTTCTTTCTGCTTGTGCGTCTACATAACCCCCTCTCGCACCCATGATAGCACCTAATGCAAAAGAGCTTACTCTTGTTTCCATCATTTCATCAGATTGAAAAAATTCACTATATGGCATAAAGTCATCACCTTGTTCTTCTGCTATAGCTTTTCTTTTAATCCATTCTTGATATACTTCTTGATATTGTTCAAACACTCCTTCAGCAGCAGCTAGGCCTAAAGTGTTAACTACAATAGGTCTAATCTTTCTAGCAAAAGTTGCATTTTCTGCCGCTAGTTTAGTTAACTGTGATGTCATTCTACCTAAACCACCAAAAGCTATACCAAACTGTACAATATCCATACCCATCCATTTCATATTGTCTTGATATACTTCTGACGCTATACTACGCGATTCTTCAGGAGTAAAACCTAAAGACTCTGCTTCTTTTAATGCTTCTCCTGCTACATACGCTCCCTCTACTAAATTTGCAGTAATACCACCTCCAACTAATGTAGAACTTATTTTACCTGCTTTTGTTAGTTGCACTCCTTTTACTCCAGCATCATAAGCTAACTTTCCAAGTATACCAGAGCCTTTGGTTGCAAATTCATATCCTTTTAATCCTTTACCAAGTTTACCAAACTTGTCTACTGTACTTGCTCCTTTTGCTGCTCCTAATAATAATTTACTTCCTATTCTTGCACCAGCTACATATGGTATCATAAAAGAAAACGCATAAGGCACAAGTCTAGCTACTTTTGTTGACCAAAACTCTGGATTAGCCATGTCTGCCCATGTCACTTCATCTAATGAAGCATCAGCATATACTTGATTTTTAGATTGTATTTTTTGCCCTGCTCCTCTTAACCACTCACCTACACTAGTATTTATTTTTGGTTCCCATGGTGTAACTAAAGATGCTATAAAATCTACAGAATTTCCAGTACCTTCTACTAAGTCACCCCAACCAGCTACTAAGCTTCTTCCTGTTTGTTGCGCTAGATTACCAAGCGTTGCTTCAGGAGGTGCAAACTCTTGCGATGGGTCTGCTCCTTGTTGTATTTGTCCTAAAAAATTTGTGCTATCACGCATTACGTCTTGTGCACTAGCTCTTTCTGCACTTACATCTGCTCTCATAGTTTGTGCTTCTTGCATTTGCACTCCTTGTACTAAAGATGCTAAATCAAAAGTATTTTTAGACAAACCTTTGTCATATGCTTGTATTAAATTTTCAGGCTGTTGTTCACTTATGTTAGTATTAGTAACATCAGATAAACCAGATAAAAAATTTGCTGTTTTAGACATTATCTATTTTTAAAATATGTTGACCAAGTTTTTGCTCTTTGTTTTATTTGTGCAGCTTTTTGTGGTTTATTTTCTGTTAACCATTTGAAATATGTATTAACATTACCAGACTTTAAAATATCATAATATTCTTTAGCGTCTGGATTTTGTGCTATTGAACCTATTCTGCTTATTGACTGTTTTAATAGAGAAGATGCATTGTCATCTGACGGGTTTACCGATTCCATTAATTCAGCTAAAACCAAAGGTAACATTTTTTCTTTAATACCAATAGAAACAAGACCTACATTTAAATCTTTTGCATATGCATTATACAGCATATCAGCTCCACCTTGAACACCACCAGCATATAAATTTTCTAATGCTTTTGTAGATTGTATTCTGGCTTGGTTTTGTTTTTTTCTTAAGTTATTTTGTTTTTGTGTATCAGCTAATTGATTTTTTAAATTTGTTAAAGATTCACTTGCGTCTTTGTCTTTATTTAAAGCTAACAACATTGTTTCTGTCATTTCTACTTCTTCATAGTACACATCATCAAACAATATATCTCCTTCTTCATAAGCAGCTACATAAGTTGGTGTAATAATTAAATTACTATACTCTCTGTTTATTTTTTCCATTTTATCTTTACTGTCTGTCAATGTCAATAACATTGTTTCTTTTTCTCCAGTATCTTTATTTACACCTACTATTTTTTGGCCTACGTACATTCCTTGATAAACCAATTTGTCTCCAAACACTTCGCTTTCTGCACTAAAAAATCCTATATCATCATCTTTTATTTGGTCTCCTTTATAATTAAACATGCCTTTTGACTTTTTATCTCTTACTATAAATTGACCATTTTTTCTTCTATCAAGTCTTCCGTTTTCTTGATTTTTATGTAATTCTGATAATATTAATCCTTCAAATGTAGGATTATCAACAAAAATTCTACCTGAAGCATTTAATGTATATCCATTTTTTGTTGGAGGAGTTGATGTGTTATCATATCCAAATGTATTGTTAAAAAATATGTCTGCTCCTGATTTAGGACTTTCAAACAATTCTTTATAGCTAGCAGTTGGGTCAGTTAAAACAGGGCCCTGTGATAAACCATTTGTTAATTCTTTTCCAAAAGATGTTTTTATTTCTTGTGTTCCATATTGTGTTGGTATTTTATCAAATTTCATTCTATTGTTTAACCAATCTAATTTATATTGTAAAGGAACAGCATCGGCATTAAATCCAGTATCTCTAGAATAATCTGCATCAACTGAAGACCTATTATTAAAATAATAATCATCTATACTTATAACTCTATTTTTATCATAGTTATTTACAAAGTCATCATTTAATTTACCCATCATTCCTTTATATGTAATAAAATCAGTATTACCTAATTCGTATTCTCTTAGATTGTCTAAATCGCTTTGATATATTCTGTCTCTAGAGTCAGGGTCATTTTTAGCTAATATTAATGATTTAAAATTTTCTTTGTTTGTTGATATTCTTTGTATTAATTCATTATTAGTTAACTCATATCTATAGTTTGCAACTAATCTATCTAAACCATTTGCCATTGCTCTTTCGTATGAACCATATTTTGTAATCATATCATTAATTGGTGTCATCAAAGATTTAGCATAATTTTGTACAGCTTCTTTATCTTTTTTTCTAACGCCCTTTCCTCTTATTACTTGGTCTGCTAAAGTATCAGCTTGATTAATTAATTGTTGCTGTGCTTGCCTGTATTGTGTTTCTTTTTGTTGGTCTAATTGTTGTTGTTGCAATAATAACTGTGCGTATTGTAAATCTTCTTGTCTTTGTGCTTTTTTATCTGCGCTTCCAAAAAAACCTCTTAAAGCTGTATATCCTCCAAAATCCATACTTACTATTTTAAATTACTTTCTAGTCCAATAACTGCATCTTCATTTCCAGTCATTTTATTATTTACATATTCAAGATATTTACCATAAGGTCCTTTCATTGCTCTAGCATTATTTACACCATCTAATACGTATTTAAATGCACTTGAAGCAAACTCCCCAGCTGCTTGTTTGTTTTGTAATTGTAGCGCTAATTCTTCTTCTCTTAAGGCAATACTTTTATTTGCATTAAATTCTTCTGCATATTGTAATAATGAAGTATGATTTGCTCTATTTTGTCTTTTTACTTCAGCATCTTCTGCTGCAAATTTAATTAAAGCATTACTACGATTAGCATCTAATACACCAGAACCAGCTAAAAATTTAGCTCTATCTCCTGCTGTACCTCTAACCATGTTTTCTATACCTGTTCTATATGCCGTGTCTATATCATCTCTTATTGCTCTTTCTTCTTCAGGAGTAAATCCTATTTTAGCTAATTCTTGTGCTTGATATAAATGTTCTTTAAACGCTGTTGATAATTCAGGATAGTCTCTAACATCTATTTTTTTCATAGAATCAGCATAACCTTTTGCTCCCATAACTCCAGCTATTATAGATGATACACCTCCTAAACCATCTACTAATCCAGCTAAATCTCCTAATGTGCTTCTTGTTTTTGTTGTAGGGTCTTCAGATACTGGCGTGTCTTCATCAACAACAACTTCATCATATTCTTTTGGCTTTTCTACTTTAGCTTCTTCAGGAACTGTATCTTCTGGTTCAATTTCTGTTACTACTACAGGGTCTGAAAAATCATATTCCCTTCCTTCTACTTCTTCTCTTGTATAACCATTTGGTCCTGTATTATCTTGATTACCTGTTAAATCATAAATTTCAAAAGCAACCTGGTCTAAGGCTTGATTTATTTTATTTATTTGTTGTTCTGAAAATTTTTCTGGGTTGTTTTCCATTTCAGCTTTACGCCTTCTTAAATCTTTTTCAAGAGCTACTGCATCAGCTAAATCTTCATTTTTTTCTTCTTTTTGAAATTGAAGTAGTTTATTATTGTATGTTTCTTCTAATTCTTCTATAGGTATTCCTCCTTTTTCTAAATATTTATTATAGGCAGAAGGCCCTAGTGTTTTTGCTTTTTTTGCTTCTCTTATTTTTCTTTGTAAATCACTTATAGTAAAGTCTCTAGCTAATTCTTCTGGACTTTTTCTATCTTTTAGTTTTTTTATATCTTCTTCAGTTTTTTCAGATTGTTTTTGAGATATTTTTTCTTTTTGTTCTATAGATAATCTGTTAGATATTGGATTATCATAAACTACAAATCTTTCAGTTTCTATACCATCTTCTGTTGTATATGGTTGATAGCTGTCTTGACTACCTGTTCCATAAAAAGCATCTCCTTCTTTATGCCACATCATTGTAGGGTCAACTAAATAATTACCTAGTTTATTTAGTTCTTCATCTGTCATGTCTTCAGGTCTATTTGGAGAACTAAAACTCCAAGACTGTGAATTTACATCCCACTGAGCATTTATTTGTATATTACGATTTGTTTTATTATCATATACTCTTAATGCTACTCCTTGACCTTCTCTATATCCTTCTAGTTTTTCATATTCTATTTGTTCTTTTGTTTTAGATTTATCTACACCTATTGATGATTCTTTATCAGACATTTTTACTTTAAGCTCTTTTAAATCTTCTTGAACACCTGGTGAATTGTATAATCTATCTACTCTGTCTTGTACTTCATCTTCTGATTGGTCTTGTGGCTTTTCAAATATTTTCATAAAGCCCCTTGTAGAATCAGTTACAGAACTATAGTCTTGCTGCATAAATGATTCAAACTCACCTTCATTAAATGCAAAATCTATTTGTGCACGCCAATTAGTTTCCCAATCTGGTACTGCTGCTAAAAAAGCATCTTTTCTTGATTTTAAAGTATATTGAAATAAACCTAAACCTGGATTTGTTACATTGCCCATTTGTACAGCATCAGAATAATATAATGATTCTTTAGCTATATTTGCAAGTACACCAGCAGCTTTGATTCTATCCATGCCTGGCTTGGTCATTAGATAGTCAAATATTTCTTTTTCAGATACTAAATTTTTTCCTGGTGCTGCCATTATGCTTTTCCTTGTTTTTTCCAGCTAGCTATATTTCTTTTAATAGCTTTACTGATTTGTTTATTAGACATATTTTTATTAAACTGTTTACTAGCTTGATGATATATACCTGCGCCATTATCTGCTTTTAAACCTGTGTCTTTTCCATTTTTATCTAATACAGCACCTGTTGACATAATAGGCATTGGATTGCTATTATGACTTGCAGCTCCTTTTGTTACTTTACCTTCAGCTAATGTTTGTTTCATTATTTTACCAGGAGTTTCTGTATCTCCAGATGCTAATGCTTTTTCTATTTTATTTTGTCTGTCAGCTGGCATTATAACTTCATTGCCAGTAACTTCAGCAACTTTCATTCCTTTTTCTGCTGTTTTATAAAAATCTTTTTTGTTATCTTCTGTTCTTTGTAAAAATCCTCCTGCACTTCCTGGATTATTTTCATTTTCTAATAAAGCACTTCTTTGTGCAGCTCCTCCTACAAATTTACCTTGATTTATTATTGGTCCTTGCATTCCAATTAATCCATTTATAACAGCGGCATAATTATTTGTATATGGATTGTTAGGATTATTAAATGATTGAAAAGGTACATATCCTGAACCCATAGTTCCTGCACTATTTGTTCCTGGGCCTGTATAGTATTGACTGCCACCATATCCGCCAAAACCACTAGGACCTCCGCCATATCCCATTGTACCTCCATTAGGATAACTAGGTATATAGTCATTTGGACTTCTAGTTTCTAGTCCATAAGGATTTTCAAACATAGCTCTGTTTGCTAAATATTCTTGTTGTTTTGCCATATCCCCATAATTAATTCTATTTTCTTGATATATTTCTGCTATATCTCTTGCTCTTTGTTCTTGTGCTGCTTTTATAGCTTTCTTTTGTTTTCTTTTTCCACTACGCCACCCTAAAAAAGCTGCTGCTGCTATACCTAAAGGTCCCAATGCTACTCCTGCTACATTAGCTATTGCTGATGCTGTTCCCACAGCCTGAACTCCTGTTCCTATTTGTTCTGCTGCTGTATACGTTGTTGGGTCATCGTCTCCAAATACTTTTTTTATTCCATATCCAACTAAAGCTGTACCTACACCTGTTCCAATAGCTGATGTAGTTGCTTGACCAGCCGTTAAATTACTATAATATTTACTAGCAGCTGAACCCAATACAGTAGAAGAACCACTTGCTCCATATGTTGTTACACCATCAACTGTAGTTGCTTTTGCAAAACTTGCGTTAGGAAAACCTTTTTTAAGTAATGAAGATGCATAGGGCTCCCATTTGCCGTAATTTATTGCAGCTGTACCTAAAGTTCCTAATGTAGCTAAGTCTTGTTGTGATGTATCTGGGGCTTCATAATAGCCTCCAGCTTGTTGTACAGCATCATCTAAAGACGCTCTATTATCAGCAATTACACCATAATTTTTATACGCTTCAAATGAAGGGTCAACTCTTTCAAAAAAATTTTCATCTTCAGCAGTATAATCTGAGTATCCTTGTTGTTGTAATCTTCTTATATCAGATATTGCCATTAGTTATGAGATTTTCGGTATTTAGCTAGTATTGCAAAGATATTAAATTTTTCTTTAGTTTGAGCTGTAATAGTATTTTCTAGATATGTACCTCTCATTCTTGGTCCATATGAAAAACTACCAGGAACAGGTGCGGATACTTCTTTTACAGTAATAGCTTGTATATATTGATTTTGGTCTACATTTTCGTTTTCTAATATTATACTAATATACCCACCGCTTGATGCTAAATCTGCTGCTGTTACTTCTAAGTCTATTATTAACCCTCTACCTGTATCATTATTTATTATTTCTCCTGTTGTTCCTGTTGAATGAGCAAAATAAGATACGCTAGGGTCATTACCAGTATTTGCAGTATGTTGTGAAAAATTTGTTAATCCTTCTAATTTAATTCTATTTATTGCTGTAGTTCCTGGAGGTGATAAAATATTATAATTGTGAGGTAGTGCACCATTTCCAACTTGATAAAAGGGAACACGAGTACCTAAAGGAGGAAATTGACCAGGGTCAGGAAAACCATACCAATCTACATTATTATAAAACATATCTAATGTTACAAAAAGTATATTATAAAAACCAGGATTTGTTATTCTTTCTAATTCATGACTAACTAAAGCTGGATTACCATTACCTGTTATTGTTATAAAACTAGGATTTGGAAGTGTGTTATTTGTGTAAACTCCAGTTGTAGAACTTAATGACGCCTCATATAAATAATCTACATTATCGTGAGGTAAAGCTTGAAATGTATCAGATGGTGAACTTAAAATATTTAATACAGTTGGAGCTGGAGGTAAATTGTAATCAAAACCTCTAAGCGGAAACCTTAATATACCTTCTCTATATTTTGACATATTTCCATTACCTATTAGTGGAGAAACTTGTTGTGATGTTATTACATCTGTAGTATATACACATTCTTTTAAAAGAGCCCCATCCATAATAATTTGCATATTATCATAAACTTTGTTGTCTAATGAGGCATCATTTATAACATGTGTTATTTTACTTTCTTCTATACGCATATTTTGTTGATTTGACAAAGGAATAACAACAGTTTCTAATGCTCTATCTATAACTCCAGTAGGGTCATCATTATCATAGAAAAAATGATTTTTAAAATTTCTTGGATGATTATTCCACTCCCATAACTCTAAAGAACCAAAAGCCAAACCGTCTGGATTAGCAAATGATTGTTGTGCAAAGTCTATTCTTCTTCTTGAAGTGTATAATTTATTATTGTGTAATATCCAATCTTGTGGATGTACGGATAAATTAGTAGTAAATGCTTCTATATTTTCATTATAAACAATAGTAAAATGATTATCTATTGATATACCTGGTGAATTTAAATTATCTTCTGATTTAAAAGTAAATATTACATTTCTATTTATTGGGTCATAACCTGTAGATATTCCTTGAAATGCTAATGGCCTATCAGCTAAATGTATTCTAGGTTTATCTGGATAAACTTCTAATTCTGTTCTATTATAAGAAGGGTACTTAGTAAAATATTCATTTATTTTATTTTTTATACCAGAAGAATCAGAAAGTATATTTAATTGATTGTTTTTTAATTGTATTATTTTTTTACTTGAAACATCTACAAAATATATTGAATCTTCAGTTGTTAATAGACTTGACTGATGTCTTGTTCCGTATTGTGTTGATATATATGTATGTGATTCTATTGTTTCACCTGTTCCTGTAAATAAAGATGTTCCTTGTGCTTCATCTGCAATAAATGTTCTAGGATTTACTAATAATTTACCAAAACCCTTGTCTTGTATATAATATATTTCATTTTGAAAATTAAATAAATTATTTATTTGACCATATGCTGCTTCAACATCATGAAAATTAAATATAGGAAATGTTCTAAATGCATCAGCCGTTTCACCTGATAATTTTGTTTCTGAATAAGCTACTTCAAAAGGTAATTGCGTAAATTTACATCCTTCGTCTTCTACTGATAAATATCTTGATAAATTATTTTCTTGTGAATAAACTTCATTATACAACCAATCATTAGAAAATGGAGGAGCTGATAAATCAAAGCCTTCTTCAGTATCTCCAGCAGATAAATGTAAACCAGAACGCATATCTGTATTTACATAAGACTCAACAGGAAATACATTCCATGTAGAAAAACTTTTATCACTAAATGGAGATATTGTTTTTTGGTGTGAATATAAATTTACAAAAGTATCTCCTCCAGCTACTCTAGATAAATGATGTTCAGTATTTGTATCTTGATTTACTCTATGAAAATTACCAGCAGTTATATATAATGTGTTATAAATAGCATCTCTTGTGCTTCCCCCATACTGTGTATCATTTCGCCTTACAATACTACACAAATATTTATATGGTATTTTTTGATGACGTTTATCTGCGTTAGAATTATTTCCGTGTTCATTATTATACGAATTAGAAGTTAATATTCTTTTTACGTCTCTAATTCTTTGTATATATTGTGTTTCTATAAGGATACTTCTTGTTCCTGTTTGTATAGTAGAAACATTATCATACTCTACACTATTATTGTCTATGTCAGCATCTAATATTCCAAATTTAGCATTACCTGGAACACTTGTTCTGTCTACAAATCCTAAACTATGATTTGACCAACCATTGTAATTTACACTATTACCCATGCTAAAAAAAGAGGGCGCTACAATTTCTCCTGCTGTTATTTCTTTTGCGTTTTTAATAATATCGCATTGTATTAATGCGTGTTCATTTTTATTTACGCTTAATGGATAATAATTAAATCCTCCGTTGTTTATACCATTACTTGTGAATGCTTCGTCTGCATATGCTCTAATTGTTAAATTTTGATGTTTTAAAGCCTTTACATAACAATTAAAATAAGTATCATAAACAGAGTATTTATTAATTATAATTCCTGAATGTCTATCTGAATCTGTTTGTTTAATTCCGCTAAATTTTACAGTATTTGATTTTAAAGAAGTAGAAGCTGTTCCTGTTAATCCATTTGATGAACTTAAATTATTTTCGTTTAAAGATTTTAAAATTGAATCTACTCTAATTCTGTCTCCGTCTCTATAAACATAAGGCCTTGTTCCAAAAGCACTATCTGGACTATCTAATGTTCCTATAAAAGATGATAAATCATATGCTGGTGAATAATTATTATTATATCTCCAAGAAAATTCATGTGAACCTGCATAATGCGAAAAAGAAACATCTATACCTCCACTACCACTATTAAAAACATTACCTGTTGATTGACTTGTATCTCTTGCGTCTCCTTCTGGAAAATATTTAGTAACTACATTACCACTATCAAATTCATGTGCTTTTTCTGAATGTACTTCAAGCCCATAATATCCATTTAATAAATCATCATATTGAATACTTACTGGTTCAGATGGAGTATTTATTCTTTCTTGTATATGGTCTAAATTTAAATTTTCATCTAAATTTGCTTTGTCTGCATATCCATTTTTTCTATCAGTAGCAGGAGCACCTGTTGGCTGTACCCCATATCTTGTAGATATATTCCACAAACCTTGTTGTATTATAGTTCTATCTTCTTCATTTCTTTCTGCTCTAACTACCCTAAATCCTGATATTTTATTTCTTACATTTTCTGGTATACGAAATTCAAAATTTAAATGTAAATCAAATAAATGATGTTCATTAGAAGCTCCTGGTGGTAAAAAACCTAATCTTTGTGCATATTGTGAACTATTTAGTACAGCATTTGTATTTGAGTCATATTGTTGACTATCATAATGTCTTTTTGCTCCTGGAACAAATTCACCTCCATTAATTGATAAACGATAATCTTGTGTGTATTCATGGGCCATTATTTCCATATTACCAGCAGAAACCCCTAGCTGATGTCTACTTAAATCTAATTCATAATGTATATCATAATGAGTTGGCATTTGTATATCACCTATCCACAATACATTACCAGGATTTCCATTTAAATCATATGTTAAAACTCCAAATCTGTATTTTTCTCCTCTTTGATAACCTCTAAAAGAACCTGCTATTTGTGGGTCTTTAGAACCACTAAATGATAATGTGTTTCTATAAACCGTATTACCATTAATAACATTGGTTGTAGATGTTGGGTCATTATTTCCTGCAATATTATCTGTTTCTAATATTTCTGCTTGTTCATTTGCATCAATATATGTGGTTGTGGTCATAACACCACCATTGTTATATTTTGTATCTCCTAATTTTCTTTTTAAAGCAAAAGTAACTCTGCATCCTCCTAATTGATTATTAGCAAAATCAAAACTTTCTCCTCCTAATACATTACGTCTTGCTCCTGTTAAACTTTCTTCAGGTTTTTGACCTAAATATCTGTGCGCTCCTGAACTATATAAATAAGCACCTGAATTATCGTATGTACCATTACCATCTTCTCTGTCGTTATATATATCTATATTTACAGCTCCTGTTGAATATGCTACTCCTAAACCTAAAATATTATTTTCTACACTAAAACCTACTAAATCTCCAGTATTGTTTATATAATAATTTTTAATGTCTTCTCCTAAATCACAAGTTAATCTTGCTCTATCACCTGCTTGATTATATCTTAATATAGGAACATTCCATTCTTTTTCTGTTATATAATTTTGTGTTTGTCTTAAATTTGCAGCAAATAAAATATTATCTTTAATAGCAATATCTTTACAAACATCCCATGTGTTACTTCTTATTAACACATCTTCTAAACCATTTTCAATTATATTATCAAAACTTGTATGTTTTATGGTTACTGTGTCTGTGTTTATGCTTTTTGCTGCTACTTTTGCTACAACTGGAGGTATATCTAAAGATTCCCAAAGTAATGCATACAATTCTATATTATCGTAATCAGTATCTACATTATATATTTTTATAGAAAAACCATCTCCAGATAATTGACCTTTTGGTCCACCAAAATATAAACCATAACTAGAGCTTGGCTGATTACTAATATGCATTAAATTACTTAATGGAGACATACTTGTTTCTGCACCATTATTATTTACATATTTATATGCATATTGATATACACCAACTGGTAATCTTCCAGACAATACTGAATTTAATACAGGCTGATTCATTTGTGCTTTTGGACTTATATTTAATTCATCAGCAGTTAATTCATATAAATATTTGTTTTTTAAATTTAATGTTCTTAATGGATTTACATTATCTGTAAAATATATTCTATTTAAACACTCATTTTCTATTATACCTTCTATTTGCACAGAAGTTGTTGGCTCCATGTTTAAATTTGGATGTTGATTGCCACTTGCTCCCCATGCTACTTTTAAATCAGTTACTTTAATTATATTTCCTCTATAGTCAAAATCTAAAAGTATAAATAATGTTCTATAATCAGTAGCGCTTGTAGATTGGTCAGTAGGGCCTACTAGTATTAATAATAATTGATTATTATAAGAATAATACCCTACTATATTTGCGCTGTAACCTGCTGGTTTACCATTCCATTGTGTTGTAAAAGGCCATGCTGGTGTTGGTCCTGTAAAATTTTGTGTAAATGTATCTGTATCATCTACTACAATACTTGAACCTAACAAATTAATTTTTTGTGTATTACCTTCTATATTTTCTATAGTAAATGTAGCTCCTTTTTTATTAATTAATTGGATATTTAAAGCATCTCTATATGACCCTTCTTCTTGATAACGTTGGTCATTATCAGAAATCATACCCTTTGTGAAAGTAGTAGGTTTGCTTTTTTGAGACATTAGTAACTATTTAATCCGTCATAAAATGGCGCATTGTATGATGTAATAGGAATTTTAGAGTTCCACAATTTTCCTATTTTTAACAATTCAGCAGAATTAGGCATATTGTCATCTCCCCTAACTTGTCCACACAACCAATACCATCTTTTTTCTAAATCTTTAATTATATATTGCGGTACTTTTGCTGCATAATAATCAATTAATTTGTGTTTCCACATTATATATGTAGCTACAGCTTCTTCATGCCCTTGTTTTACCATAGGCCATCCTTCTGGAGACATAGGAACTGCTAAATATGTAACTACAATATCATTTGTATATGTAGTGCTAGAAAAATTTAATCTATTTCCGTTTATGTAATATCTGTCTAAAATACTATCTACTTTGCTTTTATATTTTGAACTTGTTGGAGTTATAATACTATCGCCCACTCTTACTGACAACATTTTTACCATATTATCTGGTAATCTTAATTGGTTTGTATGGTATCGTTCTTTTCCTCCTGTTAAATTATGCGAACTTAACTTTCCTTCTCCGCTACTTTCAAGTGTTACATGATTTCCTACATCTCCATGAACATTATATGTTAAAGTTAATATTGCATGATTTGCATCTCCAGTAGTTGCAAAGTCACTTGTTGCTGTAATATTTGAAATAGTATTGTCAAAATTAGATTCATTTATTACATCTAATAAATTTAGTATAGTAAATTTTGCATGAGACTTAATTGACTGTTCTGTGTCTGAATCAGGTCCAATTATTTTTCCTGCATCTCTAAAATATATTTTTGTTCCATTTATTGCAATCCATGAATTATGTGTAGGATTTGCTGTCCATGTTATTGTTGCAGATGCAGCAGCAGTTGAGCTTGCATATGTAATTTCTTTTTCTAAAAAAGTTTGATTACTTCCTATGTATTGTTCTGCTTCAAAAGCCCATTCAGCCCAAGAATCTACATTGTCATTCCAATCACTAAGCCCTAAATTACGAGCTACATTATTAAATACTCTATTTACAGATACATGCATAATTATTTATTTTAAGCTGTTGTTGCTACTACAATTTCTACTTGTGTGTTTGCCGATACAGCTTTTAAAAATATTTCATCTATGTCACTAAATGAACTAAAAGCACTTCCGTTTGTAAAAGCCTCAATTTGTGTATCGGTAAGTAACAAACTTGAATCTGCGTCTACTAAAATAGCAGCTGTATCCGCGCCTGTGTCTTCTAAAATAACAGCAACACCATCAGTATCATCTAAATTAGTAATTCTAATGTACTCAACAGCACTTCTTAGAAAAGTTCCTGGAGCTGATGCTGCGGTTCCTCCTAAATCTATAACTTTTACTTGATTTGTATTAGGTAAATTTAATACTCTTTTATTTAACTGGTCAATTCCAGAAAAAGTTTTAGTTACTGTTTGACTATGTGTTCTATTGTCAGCACTAGTAGCATGGGTCATTGTTAAAGACTCAGTAATAGTTACAGTTAATGTGCCTCCTGTTATTCTTGTTGCCATATTTTAATTTTTATGCGTCTGTTAAACTTTTATAAGTATCTAATGTTTTTAAATGCTCGTAGGTTTGCTTAACAATATTTAAATTGGCTGTATTAGCTACTGATGGTGTAAATGTACCAGTAATAGTATATACTGCTTCATCTGGATTAGAACCATAAGCAGCAGCATCTTTATAAACTCTAGCTGAATAATCAGCATGATTTGCTTTGCTCCAAGTTATTGTTCCATCTTCAGCTTCTGTAGAAGTATCTACAGCTCTATGATGTATTTGCATTACTTTTAAATATGAATTAGATATTGTTAAACCTTTATAAGTTAGTTCCCCTGTTAAAGCCATAATTTTATTTTTTTAATTTATTAATTTTATTTTTAAATCTTGCTAAAGGCATAATTTTACATCTAGCAAATTTTTTTGGTCTTTTCCATATTAATTTATAATAGTAATCATCTAAAATAGGTACTTTATATTTTACTATTTTACCTAACTTATCTGATTCTTTTATATCAACTCTTATATGAAAAGGTCTTTTATGTTGTTTTTTATCTATATACAAATATCCTAAATTTTCAGGTAAATGTATAAGCTCAAACCTTTCAGTTAAGTCTCTTATTAATATTTCTAAGAACCTTTTAATTATAGAATAAAATGTAGAATAATCTAACTCTTTTGTTCTATATTCTTTTTTTCTTCTGCTCCACTTAGTATTTACTCTAAGCTCTTTTTTTATATTTTTATATATATCTCTAGTTGATATATATTTATCTTTGTGCTCTCTGCTGAACTTGCGCTCTTGTTGTATCATATCCATCTGCTACCATATCTGGTTGTGTGTTTAATGCTATTTGCATTTCTTGCATAACTGCTCTTGTTAAATCATTAACTAAATAGTCTGGAAACGGATATACATCATTATCATCTATCCAGTTTTTATCTTGTGTAGGATTAGCAAGTAATAAATGAGCTGATACTCTATAAAATATTGGACTTCCTATATCATCTTGCCTACTAGATTGTCTTAACATAGACTGTAAATTTCTTATAAATACTAGTTGTTTTTGTGAAGATGTTGCATTTGATAATGGATTAGATATTGTTGAGTTTGCATTGCTTGCTCCTGAATAATAATTTTCTATATTCGCTGTAATACTTTTTTTACCAAACCTATCATATCTTTTTCTTCTGTTTGAAGTTTTACTAATTATAGGCACATCTATTTCATAAACATTATGTACGGGTATAGCACCATTAACATTATTTCTTCTTACTACTAAATTTTTTACACCATATCCTGATATATTTAAAATTTCAGGTAGAACTAAAGGCATATATCCTATTTCGTCTTGTTGACCCCCTCTGTCTTCTGAATAAAAATCATTTCCATAATAATAATTATTAGGCGTTAAATCTCCTCCTGCTCCAGCTAAAATTAATAATCTTGGGGAAATTGCTACAAGTCTTGACTCTGATGAGCCAGGTAAACCATCTATATATGTTTTTAATGCAGTAGCTTGTGAAGTTCCTGTAATATAAAAGAGTAGATTATCTGAATTAAATTTATAATGTTGTAAACATTCTTCAGGAATACCTTTTCCTTCTCTTTCTAATTCTTTTAAAATTTTAGCTCTATGATAATGTATCCAAAATTTTATTTGTCTAATACCTATATTTTCTTCTTCATTAGTATCACCATTATAAGCTAGGTTTTTTATATTGTATGCTATTTCGTTTAATGTAGCCATAGGTATTCTTAAATTATTACAAATTTAGTGTTTTTTTCTCTAATAACAAAGATAGCCCTCTGCGTAAATATACACATTAGGCTATCAATGCAGCAGGGAGCTAAAATCTTTATTGATTTATACCTCGCTCAGTTTCTATAGATTGCACTTCATAGCTTTGACTTTCTATGTTTGCAAACATTTTTCTTGAAGCTATATTTAATACTTCTATTTGATAATTTTCTAATAATTTATCATCATCAAAAGCTTCTGTAATTGTAGGTCTAAATAAATATACTAATCTAAAATATACACTTGGTGCTGGATTCGTATTAATACCTCTATTGCTTACAACATACGAAGGGTAATCTTGGTTGCTTTTATTAAATGGGTCGCTAGTAGATAAATCTTCAACATATTCTTTATATCCTTTAAATTCAGCTTCGTTGTCATCTACTTTTACTGCTATAGGATACATAAACGAAACATCAGGTATATCAAATCTATTTGGTGTACTCCAAGTTGTTATATTTACAGCATCTTGTACAGCTATTCTATATAAACCATTCAATGCTGTTTTTGATTCTCCATTTAATTCAAATTTATTATAGTATTTATTAATAAATTCTGTTATAGCTAAGTTTATAAACTTTTCTTTTTCAGAGTCTATAAAATAAGGTTGGTCAGCCTTATCTAATAATAAATCTAAATATGCTAGAGCTTCAGTTGATGTCATTTATTCCATTAATTCTTTTAGACCTTTTGGTGTAGAAGAACTTGTAGATACTTCTATTTTTTCTTCTTTTTGTTCTACTTGTGCTACTTCACCTGTACGCATTTGGTGTTTTAACATTGCATATATATCAGCATTTTCTTTTAACCATACAATAGCTTGGTCATCAGTTAATCCGATATTATTTGAACCATGTTTCCATACACCATTTACTTTTGTTAATGCTTGTTTGTCTAATGCTTGTTTTAAAAATACTCTATGTTCTTTATCTACATCATTAAGTGTAGCTAAAAACTTTGTAGCATTATCACTTGCAAATTGTATAATTTTTGCTTTAAGCATCATATCATCTAAGTTAGGTGATAGCCCCATTAATACAGATAGGTTTTTTAATTCATTAATATTAAGTTGTGAAGCAGTTGTAATAGCTTTTGCAGACTCAATAGAATCTTCAGCAGCTTTTTCTTGTTCTGCTCTCATGTCTTGAATAACAAATTTGCCACCACCTTTAATTAATGGGTGGTCTTTTAAAAACTCGTATATTCTTTTGTCATCTTCATCATTAATATCTAATGATTTTACTGCGTGAAACATTTCATACCCTGCTACTTCTTCACCATTTGGGTCTATTAATATTCTATTTTTTCCTCTTTCATCTTTATAATTACCAAATTTTACGTAATTAAATTTTTCTACATTTCTTGCTTTTACTAATACTATATGTTTTTTCATTTTTTTATTTTTTTAAGTTCCCTGTTATTTAATTCTTTTAGCTTTTTTATCCCTTACTATTTTGCCGTTTTCTATCCAAGTTTTATTTTGTGAATGTTTTTTCCATTTAAATCCTGATTGCCCACCAATATTAAAACGCACTTGATTTTTTTCTGCGCCTTCTTTTTGTTTTTTGTCCCATTCTTCTGGGTCTTTAGCAATACTTCTTAAATATTGTGCAAAATTCATATACAAATATAAAGAATTTTGGGAGAGCATAAAGCCCTCCCATAATTCAAATTGTTATTAAGATGTTGTAAGACCAGCAGCTATTGAAGAACCTCCATGCATCATTACATAGAATCCGCCAACAAATACTAGCTCAACATTATCACCTATTTCTGCGTCAGTAGAAAAAAGTACATTTGAAACTTCTGTTCCTCCTGTACCAGCGCCAATATCACCTCCTACATCTTTTGCAGGTCCTGCAATAATTGCAGAGCCAGCAGCGATTGTAACAGCATTAGCTGGTGTTACTTCTGTGTTTACAAATCTAAACCACATTCCTTCTTCTGCCGAAGCAGCAGGAGGTAGAGTTACAGTATATGCACCACCAGAAGCATCACTATTATAGAAAATTTTACCAGAATCTGAAGCATTCAGAGTTCTTGCAGCATTTAATTTTTCTACAATAAATCCTTGTCGCATTAGTGGTACTGCAATCGCTTCTTCACCAGCAGTTAGAGACGCACCTTGCGTATCTGTTTCTGTTAGGAAGCCTTTTACAGCACTTCTTAATTTGTTAAAACTAAATTTTAAAGCCATTTTTATTTATTTTAAAGTTATTTACTAAGGTATTCATGCGCATAGGCTGTCTATTCACAAATACCATTTAATTATTTATTTGTTATGAACCAGGAGTTATTGTACCAACAGCAGTAACGTCTTCAACATATATGCCTTTTACGTCGTCAGCTACAGTAACAACACCTCTACCAGTTAAACAAATTTTTGCGATACGTTTTACCACATCGTCTTCTTTTCCATCAGTTACTGTTAATTCAGCTACACCTAATACTCCACCAGCAGCACCAGTATTTAAAAAACTAACATGGACTGAACCGTCCGCATCATTTTCAATACTTGTTACTTGCCCTGAAGGTATACACATACAGTCATCATTAGCAGTTTGAAAAAATAACATACAAGCCATTTTTATAATACCTCCTACTTTACTCAGAGGATTTTTTTTAAGTTAAGTCTAGAGAGGGGGAATAAATCCCCCTGTATAGACAATTAAGTTAATTATTATGATACACTCAATATACCACAAGACAATGGATTTCTAACAATGATTCCAGATTCAGAAAGCAAGTGTGCTTCAAATTTGTCATCTGCGTTAGCAGCCATCATAGACTTTTGGTCATATGGGTTAATCATTCCAGCTACATATTTTTTAATGAAGCTTCTGTTTACATTCTCAGCACCTTTAGTGATAAGTTCAATATTAGAAACACCAGAAGTTTTTCCAAAATCTAGGAATACCATTTTTCCAGATTCTTTTAATCTAGTATCACCAAAACCATTTGTACCACCACTAAGTGAGTGTAGATTAGGGTCATCAAATACTGGGCAATAAGCCATAGTTAATTTGTTACCTAATGCTGTGTATGAAGTAAAGTTTGCACCTAATTCAACATTTCCATTTACACCTGACATAGAACCACCAGTAAAACTTCCAGAAGGAGCAATTAATAATTCTTTCATTGCTCTATGGAAAGCTAATCTACCTTCAGTACCAGTCATTACAACATACTCGTTACCTTCAGCGTTAGTAGCATTTAAAGATAGTTTTGCTAAAAACTCAGTAATAATATCTTCAGTTAAAGCACCCATTTGATAAGTAGCTTGATTTGAAGAATCAATTTGAGCTAATAGACCATCACCAGTAACAATAGAATTTTGTTGTCCACCGCTTCCTAATCCTAATGCAGATGTAGAATATGCGCTTGGTCTTTGAATTGTAGTATCTGTAACAGAAGTTCTACCATACCATCTTTGTAGTTCTTGCTGATACATGTACTCATCCATCATCATTTGCTCTTTAGTGAAGTACCATAATCTATGTCCATTATTTTCAATCCATGTTACATCTGTAATATCTTTTCCTGTTACAGAAACTTTCTTACGCATTGTAGTTAGATAATTAACATGAGTAGATGGATATACATAATTTTCACCTACATCACTTCCTGAAGACCCGTTAGGGAATGCAGAACCAATAGAAGCAACTATAGCTTCGTCTTTGATGTCATTTAACTGTAAAGGATTAGCAGTACCATCAATCATTTCAAATTTAACTACAGAGTCGCTTGTAGCAGTTAATGTACCACCATTAGCAGCAGCTCTTACTACATCAGCAACTGGGTCTTCTAATACTAATGCAGTAGCTCCAGATTGGAATCTAACCATATCGTATTTATTTAAGAAATTACCAGTTCTTCCTGAAGTTTGTCCATCAAATGATAAGAAAAACACATCACCATCAGCATCCATAGATGTTAATGTTTGTCCTGATACAGCAGAAGCACCTGAACCAGCAGTTGCACCTACAAATGTTACACCATCAGTTGAAGCCCATCCGTTTGAATAAGAAGGAGTGTTATATCTTCCCATTACTTTCCACTCAAAAGAGTTATCTCCTAATACTTTTTCTTTTGCAAATCTTCCAGTTCTTTCTAATAGGAATGTAGCAGAGTATCTAGGATATTGCTGAATTAAAGTTCTTGCAATCTCTGGGTATTGCAAAAGGGCAGTATTCAGCGAGTTTTCTGGAGACGTACCACTTCCGTACGTACCCGTATATACTTTAGCCATTTTTTTTAATTTATTTAATTATACATTATTTTAATTTGATTAAATAAATTTTATAATACAAATCCTAGCATTGCTTTATTGTTATTAAATTTATTCTCTCATAAACGCGGCAGGGTCAAATACCGAACTATCTTTCTTTTCATAAGTCGGTTTAGATTTCCCTTTAAGACTTGGAGAGGTTATTTTATTTAGGATACTGGCTTTGCCATCCTCTAACCCCTGTGCGCGAAGTATCTTTGCAAATTTATCTTTGAATAGCAAAAACATTGCTACCTCAGACGCATTGGTATGAGATTTCCATATGTCTTGTTGCATATTTCCAGATACAATATACTTGTATGCTTCTTGCTTGTCTTTATTATTTACTTTTCCGCCCATAAAGTCTTCCATTGTTTTGATATATGTTTGAAGTTCTTTTCTGTTAGTTTCAGCTTTTTGTTTTTGCATTTTTTCTGCTTCAACTGCTTGAATTTCTTCTTGTTGTTTTTCTTGTTTTATAGCTGATTGTAACTGTCTTCTAATTCTATGTGCTTCCCTTACTAATAATCCTGAATCTTCCATTTTGTCTAAGGCTTCTTCAATCTTATCTTCTGCCATACCATCAGCCTTCATTTCTTCTGCTAATAGTTCTTTATCTGATAATTTTAAAAACTCATTAAGTCTTGTTGTATTATCATTTATTTGTGGCTCTACAACTTTTTCTTCTGTTTTTTCTTGTGGTTGTAGTTTTTGTTTTATATCATCAACTGACGTGTTTTCGTCTAAACCTAAGCTTTTAGCTACTGCTTTCCAATCTATATCAGTTTGTTCTTCTTTCTTAGGTTGTTCTGTTAATTCTGCATCCCAATCAACATCTTCTTCTTGAGCTTTTGGTTCTTCAGCTTTTTCTGTTTCTATTGAATCCCAACTAAAACCATCTTCTTGTTCTGGTTGTTCTGCTGCTTCTTCTTCCAAACCTTTTACATCTTCAACAACATCTTCCACTTCACTTTCTTCTTTAGCTTCTGGTGTTTCAGTTTTTTCTTCTGTAGTTTCTACAGGTCCTTCTGCCGAAAATGCAGATGGGTCAAATGCTGTTTCTTGTACTTCTTCTGTTGTAGATTGTACTTCTTCTACTAATTTTGATTTTTCTTCTGCCATTGTTTAATTATTTTTAGTCCCTAATTTGCAAATATAATATATTTTTTACGATTCTAGAATTGTTTGAGCTGCTTGATTCATTTGTTCTTCGGATGCATCTCCTTCAGGAGTGGCTACTGGAGTGTTTTTATCTCCTTTGGCTAACATATTTTTAAGAACCTCTTTATCCATAGATACTCTTTCTTTTAAGTCTGTAATATCTCGTTTATCATCCGAAGCTATTTCTGCTACTTGAACTCTAGCTTGTGCTCCAATTTTAGCGACTTCTATACTTGCCTCATTATCCATTTGTTTTATTTGTGCATCAACTTCTTTTTCTTGCATTGCAGCCTGTGCCTGAGCTTGTAACATTTCTTGTTCTTGTTGTTTTTGTAATTCCATTTGTTTTTTCATTTCATCCATACCTCTTTCAAGAACATGCTCTGCTTCTGTCATTGTATCAGCTTTCATTACTTTAATAACATCTAACAAACTTATTTGTCCAGACTGTAGTGCAGCTTGTGATAATTGTTGTACTGCTTGACGCATTGAATCGTCTTTACCGCTATCTCCTACATAAACGCCAAAATCTTGTAATGCAATATCTGGCATTACATTTAGGAATTTATATGCGCCATCACCTAATATAACAGCTCCTTTTTTACCACCTGCCCACGATAACTTCATTAAATTACATAATCTTTCATATATTCTTTTCTTACATTGTATATGTGAATAAAACCAACTTTCAGTTATAGTTGCTGATTGGACTACACTTCTTTGTACATTTCCTACATATTCGTACTGACCTACAGCACCTTCTCTTTGTGGGCTAACTCCTGATATATTACCAGCAGTTTGCTCTAACATAAGTTTTAAATTTATAAGCTGCTGTACAGATTGTGATAATGTAAAATCAATTTGTTGGAATTGATTAAAGTTAGCCATTTGACCTCCTTCTTCTTTTGAGTTAATAGGTATAATACCATCTGTTTTTAAATGGTATAATACTGTTTGCATATCCATACCTAAGTTAGTAGGTAATTGTGAAGTGTCATACACTACAGCTTTACCACCAGAACGAGCCATAGCAAGTTCAATATGATACATAACTATATTATATAGCATCTGTACATTCTTTAATAAATCCACCATAGACAAAGAACGTCCAGTTGTATTGTTTCTAACTACACCTATGTATGATAAACTTGTGCTACCAGCGTCATCTACACTACGTACTTGATTTGGTCTACGTTGTGCCCTTACTAATATTCTTCCTCCTATTTTTGTAGCTTCCCATATATCATCTACGTATCTTGTTTCTATTACTTCATTTTTTCTTGGTTTATAATTATCATCCACCAATTTTTTAAATGGTCTGCTTGGGTCATATTTGTTTTCAGATATTTTAAAACGTAAAGACCTAACAGATTTCCACTCACATGATATTACTCTAATTCTGTTTTCAGAATCTTCATACATATTTACCCAATCAATATTAGAATTATAGTTTGCTAATTGGTCATGGCTATATACACGTGACATTTCTGCTATTATATTTACATCTTCATCATCTAACTCATCTCTATATTCGTCTACTATTTCATTTAATGATAACCATCTTTCTTCTCCTACCCATGTTGCATCATCTAAATAATCAGAGTTCATGCCTATGTCATATACTATGGCTCTTGGGTCAATTCTTCTTACTTGTGGGTCTCTATCCATAATATCTACTTTGTAAAACTCTTTACCCGTAACAAGTAAATCTCTAAACCCTTCTTTAAATAAATCTTTATAATTATATCTATTTACTAAATATTCTAATCCATCTTGTGCAGTTTCCTCTACCATTTCTTTATAATTGTATCTCATATACAAATCTATATCTTCTGGTAAAGGCATACCATCACCTTCCATTTCTATTTTAAAACCTTCTTCTTTTTCAAATTCTGAATGTATGTCATCAAGAATACTTCGCATAATTAATCCTACTTTCTTATCTTCTTTTCTAAGTATAGCTTCTTTGTTTACAGTTGCTACTTTTAAATCTGTAGGTCTACGAAGTTCTTCACCAACAAGTAAATCTATCTTTGGTTGAATTATAGGATAATTAACAAGTCTAGCTGGATATGCCATTCCATATTGTTCGGTAATATATTTAAAGTCATCAGAATGAAGATTACCATTATATATATTATAATTAGTAATGTCTGCATGTCTGTTATTTTTAAAAGATGAATTTTGGTATGACATATAGCTAACTATTGCGTCAACTACAGAATTACACCATTCATCTGTTTTTTCACTTTCCTTAAGTACCATTGAAGGAAATCCACTTACTTTACTTGCCATATTTTTTATATTTTAACAGGTATGCCCCTGCTGTTCAATTTATAATAATTAAATCCTATATCAACTATTTCTTCTTCTTTTCTACTTGCCTGAACTCTATAGTTATCTATATTGTGAATTAAACAAATACCAAAAGCCATAGCTCTATCTGTATTTCTTAATCCATAATTTGCTAGTTCATCAATCAAATCTAAGAACCATATATCATCTGCATGCTCCCTAATATAGTCATCTATCAAATCTTCTAATAATGACTTTACTTGTTTATTCATATGCACACCATACCTGTTTCTAGTTTTAGTCCCAGGATTATGTGCTGACTCTGGTTTTTCTTTTAGAAATCTTAAACCATTTCTTCTTTTAAAATAATCTAAAATACCTATCTTTGTATATTCAACAAGCATCTTACTATTATAATAAGCTGCAAGTTTTAAACATCCTTCCCAAAAGTCCTCTTTCTTATCTGGTCTGTCGGTATACTCGGCTACTACGTAGTCACCTGGAGTATCGGCATCTAAAAATCTTCTATATATAATTGCACTACCTAAAGACTCAGAAGCTCCTGCACTATCTTGGTCGTATGAATCAATACCACCTATATCTAAATTTTTATATTCTGGTGATGGGTGTTCTAATATTTTGTATGGACCATCAGGATGTGCTACCCATTTTACTTCCCACTCATCATCTTCATTATAAGTCCAGCTGAGGTTACCTGACTGTATTTGACTTCTATAATCTTTACTTGATAATATTCTTGAGCGTTGTGCGTTTAGTAAAGATATATCAAAGCGCGATGTTTTAGTATTTAAAAATGCTTCTTGTACTGTTAATGGATAGTTTTGTATATGTAAATTAAAAGCTTCTCTATCTCCAGACTTTTCTATATTTTCTCTTTCTTCTTTTAATACTTCAAGCGCACCTTCATCATTTTCTTCACCAGTCTTAATATCAAAAAACCCATAGTATGCTCTATTAGCTGGAATAAACATTGGTATTAAATTATAAGCATCTGACTCATAATACATATCCATAAAATCTTTTGATGCTTTAGATATATCACCACCAGTACCACCGACAATAGGAACACCAAATTGTATATTACCATCCATAAAACAAGCTTTTGATGACATGTATGCATTCTTTAAATGTTTAAACTCACCAGCTTCTTCAAACACCATCAAAGACACACGCTCACCTTTAAACACTTCTGGATTATCCATTGTTCTGCATATTATTGTAGATTGATAACCACCTATTTCCCATTTACCATCAGAGTTTTTTTGTTTATATCCAGAACGTAATATACCATCAGTATCTTTTATTAAGCTATGTTTAAAATTAGAATGTATACCATTCAAACCTTTTTTAGTTTTATCAAAGAACGCGTCTGCTGTCATCTGCAAACCAGCAGCAATACCTACATCATTAAATGGAAAGAAAGAAAACTCATGAGCAAGCATACCAGAGTTCATATATGAAAACCCTTTGTCCCTTGCTTTAATGACAATCATTCCTTTACCATCTTTTTTACAAGTCTCAAACAAATCAAAATACTCATGGTCCATTGCTCTATACCACGGAGATATTAATGTTTTACGAGAGCTCTTGTTTCCATCATTACCTAATATTTTATAATAGTTTAAATAAAAATAATACTTACCAGATATTTTTTTCATACCTTTTGGCTTGTATCCATTTATACACCTATCTAATTCTTTTTCCCAGTATTCTTGATAAGCTACTGAGTCTACATTTAGATTAGGATGACCATTATTAATAACAGGTCTATACTTTTGTGGGTCTACCTTAGCCCTACCCATATCTTAACTTCTTTACTTTTTCAAAACCAAATATATTTTGATTCTGTTTTTTAGCTAACTTACTATGATATTCCATTTCTATATCAACATTATGTTTTGATAGAGCTAGCTGATTATATTCTCTTGCTTTCTCTAAATTACCCTGCTTATAAAAAAACATATACCTACCTTTCAAATAAGGCAGTCTATGTTTTATTTCTTCTTGCTCAGACACTAATCGTTTTGTGGCCTATATCCTCCAACAGCACCACTTGCATAATTTACTTTACACCCAGTATTACAATCCCATTTACGTAAAGATTTATTAATTCTAGAATTTGGGTCACGAGCTGTTTTAGCTGAAGTTAGTTTAGATTTCATACCTTTCATTCTCGCACAAAAAGATTTACGTCTTTTAGATGTTTTGCTTTTTGTAGGAGCTTTTAAAGTACCACCCTTATAACTTGCTCTACCTTTTGCATTTAAACCGCCAGAAGGGCTCTTACCTTCTTTTCTTTGCCATGCTGGAGTTGCCATTAGTCGTGCTGCATTCTACCTCCACCTGGATACATGTTTTTTTTCATCATGCCTCCACCTGGATATTTTGTTTTACCACCTTTCATGTACATAGTTTGTGTTTTACCACCATACATAAAATCTTTATCAGAGTCCATTTTACCACCCATAGCCATAAAACCCATTTTGTTTCTAACATTAGTAGGTAACTTAGCTAGTCCAGGATTCTTTGCAGCATCTACTGGTTTTAACTTTCCTCCTTTCTTATAAGTAAGTTTTTCTCTTTTAAGAATTTCAGGCATTGTCTGGCCACCCATAGCATAAGACATTTTCTTTTTTTTATTTTTTTTCATCATTTTTTTAAAAATTAATCGTGTTGTTTATAAAATTTACCACCATCTTTATATCTACTCACTCTACCCTTTTTACTTTTTTCTCTTGCAGCCGCTCTTTTTTCTCCAGCGCTTAATTGAGACCATGTCTTAGGAGTGTCTTTAGATATTTTTTTTGTAGGCCTAAAAGTGTTTTCACCTTTCTTGTAATCCTTTTCTCCCGAAGGTGTGCGCCAATCTTCTTTAAACCATCTTTTAAGTCTTAACCCTGCTGCTGTTTTTCTTACTGCCATATTAATCGTGTTGTGGTATTCCTTTACCGCATTTATCTTGTGGATAACAAAACCTACCACCAGCTTTCATTTTCATTCCTTCTGCTCCTTTCTTTTTACTTTTGTTTCCCCAGTTAGCTGCACCAACTTTTCTACATTTAGCCATAGCACCACTTCTATATGCTGAGGTCTTTGGTCCATATCTACTTACTACTTTATGATAACAGGCATCTTTTGGCATAGTCTTATTATTTAGTTTCTTCTAATTGTTCTTTTTTATTTTCCAAAAATGATAATCCTTTATCACCTTGAATTTTTTGTCTTTGCCCCCTTCTTTCTATTGCGTCTAATAATGATTGTCTTGTTTTTAATATCTTTTCAATACCTATCATTATCTTTTGAAGACTCTCAGCGCTGTCTTCATCTACTCTCATGTTATTCATAAACAAAGTAAACTGGTCTATCTTAACATTAAAAGCTCGTAGCTGTTCGTCAAGCGGGTCAAACTGTAGCTTTTTGTATTTTTCAAGCGCAGCTTGAACCTCTGGGCGCGAAGCGCCTCGCCACTCATACGTCCCGTATGTGTCTTTTGATACCGCTTTAAACCTTTCTTTTTCATTAAAGTGTCTGTATGGGCTATCATAGTCGCATACAAGTGCTACCCACTTTAACGCATCAGCTCCCAGCTTATCAGCGTTTAGGACATTTAAAAACTCGGGTACCCCCGTTATTCCATCATCATCTTTATATACGTCCCCCTTTCTGTTTAACTTTAATAGGTACATTAATCAAGACCCATTAATCTTTTAAACTGTTCATACTTGCCACCCATTGCCATCTTTTGCTGTATTTCTCCCCCTTCTTCCATTTCGTTTTTCTTTTGCATAATTATTTGCTTTTCGCTATCACTAAGCTGGTCTAAATGTTTATACCCAAGCTTATCCATTCTGTTATGGTCTTCTTCGTTCTCAGCTACAAATTTTTCTCCTGTATTAGGATTATACATGTCATGTGGATAATTTGGCCCTTCTGCTTTACCGCCTTCTTCATACTCCATTTGTTTTAATTGATTCATGTAATCTCTATAAGAATAAGGGCTTCTCATCTTAGTTGTTTTATTACCGTAATCAACACCTGTAGTTAGGTTTTTTTGTAATGCATCAAGCGCTTCTTGTGTAAAATCCATAGTTTTTTTTTACAAAGGTAATGAAATTATTTAAGATACTGAAGATGAAGTTTAGTCACCCATTGTGGACGACCTTCTTTATATTTAAGTGACATGCTTTTATCTATAATTGCAAAGTCTAAATCAAGAATGCGATTCATAATAGTGCACTCATCTGCAACTAAGTCATCAAAGTTATCATAAGCACGATTAAGGTAATAAACATTCAGCTCATCCGAAAATGTAATATCACCATTGTAATGCTCTGAATAGTTTAGACTCATTGATAAAATACAGCGTATACCTTTACGCCTTTAATATTTGTAATTAATTCTTTTCTAGTTTCTACTACCGTTTCTTCGGTTTTCTTGTAGCGAGGATTGCTACTATTAAGTTTTCTTTTCTTCATAGAACAAATATAAAAAATTTTTATTTATTTTTCAGGGAGTCATACGTTATGTTAGTACGCCCCTACCTATCACAGAATTTTGTATACCCCTATACGATTTTCACACAGTATTAACTAAAACTATTTTATTATTATGAAAACTATTTTCAAGTTCGCACTAAAGAACACAGCTAAGGTTGCAGGTTATGCGTATGGCTATTCGTCAGTTTACGTATCTACTTCTGCAAAGTCGGGAGTTACTGAAGCCAAGTCTGAAATAAAATCTAAGAAGGAGAGCTAAGCTTTCCTTTTTTTTTATATACGTATAGAAACGTGAGATAGTCTATAAGACCCTATATCCTAGTTATTATACGTATATTTTACTATCTATTTTATCTAACTAATTGATTATCAAGGCTTTGATAATTTATAAGGTGATAATAACGTTTGTTCTAAGTTAACTATTTATTTAGTTGTTCGGTATATTATACGTATAACATTCATAGAACAGTTATTCGGTTCCAAAGTTAGCGTTTTTTAATGATAATGTCAAGTTATACGTCCCGAAATATACGATTGTTAATAAATATTAATCAATAAATATATAATTATGGTAATCTTTACAGCAATCGGTTTATTATTTACAGGCATGTTAACATTAGTTCTACTGCATGCACTATACAAATCAGCTACATCTCGTACGACTTTCATTGAGTACCTTGAAAGAACATACTCGTAGTTATACGGTTTACACTAAGTTAGTAGTTGCGAAGTTGACTAAGCTTTATGCTAAAAACGATGTGCAACGCTTTACTAACTGGACATAGCAAAGGACGGGTTGCAAACCATCCTTAGAATAGAACCAGGAATACAGATGTGAAAATAAGTCTGCTTGGTATTGGTTATGACATCTAGTCAAGTTGTCTTGTAAATGCAAGATGACTACAATAACTAATAAAGAATCAAATAACAATTAAATTAACTAATTATTTTATGCTATTGAATTACCTTAGGAGCTTACGAGCTCAAATGTGCTTGCGCCATCAAGTACAGGTAATATATTATACTCTAACGATAGAGTGTCTAATGTGCAGTAATGCATGAGGACAGAGTTGAATCTATAATATATAGCGAGAGTACAGGCTAACTGCCAGTGGTTGATTCTTGGGATTAGTAATCCCCTATTCGCGCTTTATAAAAGAGTTATCGTTAGGCCCAATCAACGATGTAATTAGCAACTGTTAGGCGTGTTGCTTTCTCTTTTTTTTATACGTTTTATACTAAATATTAATCTTAAATAAATATCAATTATGGCTAAAAAAGCTAAACAAAAACTAAACAGTCCTTACATTCTTAATCCTAATGAATCTCAAATACCTGAAAGAACATCGGTTAGATATTATGACGCATCAAAACGTAAATACATATCTATATACTTTGACTTATCAGTTCAAGATGATATAGGTGATATAGAGTCATGGATAGGCAAACATGCAAGTGACATAGGTTTACTAGCAACAAAGTTAAACTGGACACAGAATAAAGTTGAAGACAAGAATTATGTTACATTCTTTAAGTCTGAACCTGCACCAGCAAACTTACCATTTTAATAAATTAGGCGACTTCGGTTGCCTTTTTTTACGTTTTCAACGTAATGTTTTTTTATTATATTTGTTAGTTATGAAATCACAAAATAGAAAAGAAAGACCTGTATACACAGGAGTATTAAAATATTTTCCTGATGCAATCATGGAGATAGCTAAATGCAGTTATCAAGGCAACATGCAACATAACCCAGATAAACCATTGCATTGGGATAGAACAAAGAGTGGAGATGAATTAGATGCATTATGCAGACATCTATTACAAGCTGGAACAATAGATACAGATGGCATAAGACACTCAACTAAAGTAGCATGGAGAGCATTAGCCAATCTACAAAAAGAATTAGAAAATAAATAATATGTTAGTATATCAATGTACAGATTGTGAAATTCAAATAGAATTATCTAGAGCCGTAATGAAAGTAGTAGACGGTAAGGTCATTACCGAGGGAACAGAATGTCCTGAATGTGGTGAATACATGCGTGAAATAGAAAAAAAATTTACAGGATTTCCTAATTTAATACGTACAGAACCAACATTGAGAAAAAAATAGAGTAGAGTATCTCGGCACTATTGCCATAACTTATTGGTTATCAACCTTATATTAAATGTTTGGTGCTCTACTCTATAAATACGTTTTGTAATAAAACTTTAAACTTTATTATTATGAAACTATTTACTCGGGATTACTTCCTTTTGACTAAGGAACAGAACACTCTTTCTCCTAATTATCTAAAGACATTAAGAAAACTAGGAGCAACTACTCAACAAATTGCGTTGACATCATTTTTACATTCAAATAAATATTGGATTATTAATAGTACAAATAAAAGAAATTTTACTATTGAATATATGTGTGGCAATACATACCAGGCAACTGGTTATCTAGACTTTATTAAAAGAATAAAGATGGAAAAAGAAGATTTTAAATCTTCACGCAAATCATATTTCAAAAGATATTTTGCAATAGTAAAAAAACTCAGAGAACGCAGAGAGCGTCACAGAGCAAACAGATTAACTGAATTAAAATTAAAATTAGAGAATTTATTATGAAAACAAAAACACCTACAATAGTATCACAAAAAGCACAAATGTACAAAAACAACAAAGGACAAGAGTGCATTAATATACTATTACGAATGAAAGAACTGGAACAAATAGTTACAAAAGATGGATTTGTACCTATTACAGTATTACCTAGAACTCAGAATGATAACAAAGAAAAATATGGTACCCATTGGGCTAAACCATGTATTGACTTTAATATTATGAAAGGTCATAAAATTGTAGATAAACTAGCAGAAGCTGCTGGATTAAAAAAAGATACAATACCTATGATGGTAATTAATGATGAAATAGAAAGAAAGCAAGCTGAAGCAGGACGAAGCGATGCAGAATTAGAATATAAATATACTAGAAATGTTTAAAAAAGCGTATAATATACTTAAAATGACAGCTATACTAGCGTATGAAGATAAAGACGTTAGAAAAGCTGTACTTATGTCACCAGTAGATTTATCATTACTATCACTAAGAGAAACTATTGATATGTTAATGGAAATGATTGGGTCAGAAGATAGACTATCAGCAGGTATGCTAAAAATGGCTGATAAAATACAAAATGAAGAATTAACAGATGAAGAAAAAGATAAACTTCAATCATCTCTTAATGATTTGTTTGCACAAATGCAGAAAGAAGCTAAGTCTGCATAAATATAGGTTGGGAGTAGAGAGTCCGCAGGCATGCCGTAAAGATACATAAGGGAAACTGTATCACCTACTCCCTTCCTTTTTTTATTAACTAAACAATTAAAATTATGGGAAGATATTATCACGGAGATATAGAAGGCAAATTTTGGTTTGCAGTACAATCTAGTAATGCAGCAGATAGATTTGGATGTACAGGTTATAATAATTATATATCATACTATTTTGATGAAGGAGATTTGCCTGAAATAAGACGAGAAATACAAAATATTGAAGAAACATTAGGTAAACATCTAAATGTTTTTGAAGAATTTTTTAGTATGACAAATGGTTATAATGATAAAACTATATCTGAATATTTTAAACAACATAAACTAGAATACAGTAAAGATTTATTAGAAGATTATGCAGATTTAGGTTTGGGTAAACAAATACTACAATGTGTAGAAGAAAATGGAGAGTGTGGATTTGAAGCAGAAATATAATGAAAGATGGAGAAATTAAAACTGTAAGTATAGCACCAGAGTCCAATGATATAAAAATAGCATGGAATGTTGCTTATGAATTATTTGAAAAAAACACAAAAATAGACAGAAATGAATATTTTCAATGCCTACAAATAGTAAAATTAACCATTAAAGAAATGGAGAAACAAAAATTAGTAAATTATAAAGGTCCAATTAATCAAGCATAATTATGAGAACACAAACATCAGATATTTTACAACATCTTAAAGATGGTAGATTATTGACACAAAAAGAAGCTATAAATATTTATGGCGCTTATAGATTGTCAGGAATTATATATTCTTTGCGTAAGCAAGGACATAATATAGAATCAATACCTATGAATGTATATACTAGGTACAAAAACAAAAATGGCTCGCCTAAAATGGCAGACATTGTGCGTTATGAGTTACGATAACTGGAAACTAAGCAACCCAATAGATGACGGTTACGTTTATGAAATGGTGTCATCTTGTTGTGGCTGTCATTATGAAGAAGATGAACACGCTTATGTTATTTGGTGTAAACATTGTGGTAATGAATGTGATATTATAGAAGATTATGAATACAAACAAATTAGATATGATGAATATCTAGAAAACAAAGCTGACGCAAAACGAAAGTATAACGAATAAATTAAAATTATGGGAACAAGAAGTTTAACTTATATTAAAAGTGAATATAATGCAGACAAAAACCTTATCTGTATATATAGACAATATGATGGCTATCCATCAGGACATGGTTTAGATTTAGCTGGATTTCTAAATTGTTTTAGAGTTGTTAATGGTTTAAGCATGGATATGCCAAAAAAAATAGCTAATGGTATGTCTTGTTTAGCAGCACAAATAGTTGCAGAACTTAAAGATGCTCCTGGTAATATATACTTATATCCACCAGACTCTGTAGATTGTGGTGAAGAATTTATATATGAAATATATATGGATAATACATTAACAGCAGTTGGCGTAGATAATGTTATTATAAAATGTATAGATGTTTGGAATAACAACGAAGTAATATTTGAAGGCTCGCCACAAGAATTTATATATCAATATGGAGAAAAATTACAAAAAGATGAAGTTCAGGTTAATAACTGATGGCTATAATATCTGTATAATGAAAAGATTCTTTATATGGGAAACAGAAGTATTGCGTGTAGAATATAGTGAAGATAACTTATTCAGAGCAATAGATTATTTAAATCAAAAAAATGATAATTATTATGGAAGATAAATTAAATAGTGTACACAGACTTGTAAAAGAAATACAAGAAACAGTAGAAGAAATGAGATTAGCTTCGCAAGGTTATATGTCACACAATAAAGCAAGTAATATAGCATTAAAAATTACAGATGCTATACAGGGTGACCCAGCTCGTTATTTTACAGCAGAAGACCATGAATTTGAAATTCGTAGTGGTGATAGAATTGAAGTTTATGATTGTCAAATAAGAGTAGACGACGAAGACCTTTTGCGAGAAGAAATAGTAGATACTTTATTAGATTATTATGGTGAACCACAAGCTGAACCACCAAGAGATAATCCAGTACAATTTAATTCTGTACCAGAAGAAAATAAAGAAGAAGGTCATGATGCTGCAACTGGCGCATTAGCTAAATAAATAATACGAGAGATAACAAATCCCATGGATAACTGTTGTTTTTGAAAAATGTTAATAATAATTTGTTTTGCAGCCAATCCATGGGTGCAACTCTCTTATATTATGGTAAATAAATTTAGAACACACATAAGATGCAAAAAACTAACTGAACTGCAAAAAAAATTAATGCATTTAGCACTAACTAAATTACACGGCAGAGTAAGTGATGATGGTTTAAGCAAGTATGAATTATTATATGTAGGTGCATATGATAGAGAAAGGATATTAAAAAATATAGAAAAAATAGAACTTAACGAATTATTAAAATGAAAACACAAAAAATACCTAAATGGTTTGAAGGTCAAATTTATGAAAAAGGTGATTTAATTACTAATCCATTTTCTGGAGTAAGCTATGAATTAAATGGCTTAGAATTATCTATGTATGATTTTATAATGGGCACACAATTAGTAATGGAAAAAATGCCTAAAGCAGTTACCAAACAAATGGTTGATGATTTTTACAAAGGTTTAGATTGGTTTAAAAAATATAATGTAGATGCATATATGGCATTATTAGATTAACTATGAAAACTTTACAAGAATACATTAAAGAAGGTGACTCAAAAGAAAAAAGTATTAGAAATTATTGGACAGATATTGCTAAAAAACATTTAGTTGGTAAAAAAATTGTAGCAGTAGAATATATGTCAGATTCTGAAGTAGAAGAATTTATGTGGCATTCTGCTCCAATAGCAATAAAATTAGATGATGGTCATTGGATATATCCTACTATGGATGATGAAGGTAATGATGGAGGCGCAATGTTTACAACCTACACTAAATTACCTTGTATACCAGTAATATAGTTATTAACAAAATACGTTTAGTAAATAAATATTTTGTATATTTATACACTAACTAAACTTTATTTTATGAACATAATTACAATGTCTGCCGCATCGGCAGCAGGTTACTATATTATTTTACGTAAAGCATTGGGTAGCAGACTGTTACGCAAATCTATTTTGCTATGGGACATTTTGCTAACCATGTTTTTGCCTTTACTTTTTCTAGGCACATATTCAGGCGTAATGACTGCAATACTTGCAGGTTTAATATTTTCAATATTTACACACATTATTCACAAAATTACATAATGCATGACACTATAGAAATAGAACAAAAGGTTTTGGCTTTGATAATTTCAGAGCCAAGCCTTTATTATGAATACAATGATAGATTATATACAGATTTATTTAGCGATATACAACATAAATTAGTTTATGAAAAAACTGCTGAAATATATAATGAAGGAGATGTTCCTGATGTTATAAAACTATCAAAAAAATTACAATGGACTGGTAGAGAAATGTCTGACCTTGTAGATATAATAGATATAGGTTTTAATTATATAGATATAGATTTTGCTATTAATACATTAAAGGAAGCTAGTGACTTAAGAAGATTAAACTCGCTAACTTTAAATATGCACAGCAGAATACAAGAAAACTTATCTACAGAAAAAATTACAAACTTTTTAGAAGAAGAACTGAATAAAATTAGACAAGACCATAAAGATACTACACCTACATTTCAAACTTTGCTTAATGATACACTAGAAGATATTACAAATAGAATGCAATCAGATGGTACTACAGGTATTACATCTGGATTTACTTCTATTGATAGATTTACTGGTGGATGGCAACCAACTGATTTAATTATATTAGGTGGTGCATCATCTATGGGTAAAACTAGTTTTGCTTTAGCTTTAGCACATAACTCTGCAAAATCTGGTGTATCAACATTAATATTTTCATATGAAATGAGTGGTAAACAATTACTTAGCAGATTAATATCATCAGAAACAGATATAAATAATAAGTATATACAACAAGGAGCATTGTCTAAAGAAAATTATAATCAAATAAATATAGCTATAGGTCAATTAGAAAAATTGCCATTAAATATAGACGAATGTAAAAAAACATCATTAACGTATTTAATAAATAAAATTAAAAAATATGTTATGACACATGATGTAAAAATTGTATTTATAGATTATTTACAGTTAATCAGTTCATACTCAAAAGCAGGTACAAGAGAGCAAGAAGTTAGTAAAGTCGTTAGAACTCTTAAAAATACTGCTAGGCAGCTTGATATAACTGTTGTTGCTCTTAGTCAACTAAATAGAGGTGTTATGAATAGAACAGATGCTAGGCCTACTATGTCAGACCTTAGAGAATCTGGCGAAATAGAACAAGCAGCAGATGTTGTCGCTTTTGTTTATAGACCAGAATATTATGGTATTACACAAGATGAAAAAGGTGAAGATACCAGAAGCACAGCAGATATAATATTTGCTAAAGGTAGAAACATAGGTATTGGTACTGTGCGTTTACGTTTTAAATCAAACTTAACAAAATTTACAGAATATGAACAAGACTTTTAAATTTATTAAAAAGAATCCAATAGTTACAGCTATACTAACTTGCCTATCTGTATTGATAGTTATGCAAATTATTCCCATAATTATTATATTTTTTATTGTAGCATTATTTATGATGTTAGCTAGAAAAGCATTATGGGGAAGTCAAAACTAGACAAAATATATGATGAGGTTGCTTATGATACTAAGCTTCCAAAAAAACTAGTTAGAAAAGCAATTAAACTATTGTTTAAAGAAATAGCAATTACATTGTTATTGAAAAGTAAACCTATTATGATACGTAGGTTTATAAAAATTGTTCTAGCAACTAGAACTAGTAAAAAAATTATTGAAAATTATAATAAATATAAAACTAAATTATGACAAAATTGAAAACCGTAAATATTAAAGGTAAAGAGTATGTAGAAGTTAACGAAAGAATTAAACACTTTCGTTCAAACTACAAAGACTGGGCATTGTCAACTGCAATACTAGAGCTTGATAACAATAGATGTGTTATTCAGGCAACAGTATTTAATGCAGATGATAGAATTATTAGTACAGGTATTGCCTACGAAGTAGAGGGTTCTTCTTTTATTAACAAGACATCATTTATAGAAAACTGTGAAACATCAGCTATTGGTCGTGCTCTTGGTAATCTTGGTATTGGTATTGATACATCTGTAGCTTCTTATGAAGAAGTTGCTAATGCTATCAAACAACAAAAAACACCAAAAGTAAAAGAACAATTAACTGAAGATAAATTTAATGCTATGTTAAACGCACTAAATAATGGTAAAATAGATTTAGTAAAATCTAAAATACAAAACTATGATTTATTGCCACATCAAGAAACAGCGCTTAAAGCTGCATTATAATGGATTCATACAAAGCAATATGTTTATGCGAAGGCATAGAAGAACCAAAAAGTTCAAAAGAGCTTATGAGTGCTTGGCAATACATTTACGACAATAAACTATACCTACGCCTGCAAGGTTGGTATGGTCGTACACTAGATAGATTAATAGATGCAGGCCACATAAAAACTAAATAATGAGTATTAAAGCATTTAACTTAGGTGATATAAAAACTACAAAACCTAAATCACAATCAAATACTAAAAAAGAATTTGTAACTGAAGGCGCTTATAGATGTAGAATTATAGGCATGAGTACATCAGAAGATAGAGATAACTATAATGGTTCTCCATTTATTGAATTTGATGTAATTACAGAAGACAATAAAAATGGTAGATGTAGATTTTGGGTAATTAAAGAAACTGATTCACCTAAATCAGCAGAATGGAAAGCTAAATCATTAAAAGATTTTTTAGTTAATGCAGGAGTTAGAAACTTTGCAACTGATAATGATGCATATGATGAAGCTATAGGTAAATGGATTAATGTAGTATTTACATTTGAAGAATATCTAACTACAAACAGAGAAACAGGAGAACCAAAAATTGGTAAAATGATACGTTATCGTTGGAGTAGTAAAGATGGAGAACAAATTAAATACAATCCAGATTATAATAAACCACTATCACCACAAGATAAACAGCAATATCAATATTTGCTAGAGCAATCTAAGCTTGGTGGTAGTCCAGCACCAGAAGAAGACGTACCATTCTAATATAGTTTTGTATATTTGAGCTGAGATGAATTATATCGTGAGGTATAATACCGTAAGTAGGGACACTACAGGGAGCTCCATATGTCCTAGAACGCGCTAATGACATCTCGGCTTAAATATGCAAATATTTATAAAAGGAAATGTACCTTCAAGTAAAAATTCCAAAAGATGGACTGGTAAAATGTTGATTAACTCAAAAACAGTTATGAAATATTACAAAGCAGTTGCACAACAAATGGAAGAAAATGCTATCAAATTTAGACAAGCATATAACTGTAAAGAAAAACCATGTTATATATCATTTAAATTTATAAGAGATAGTAGAAGAAAATTTGATTATATAAATCCAGCACAAACTATACAAGATTTGATGGTAAAATATAATTGGATAGAAGATGATAATTGTACAGAATTAATACCTGTATTTGAAGTATATGAAATAGATAAAGAAAATGCAGGTGTATATATAACCATTATATGAATTGTTGGAAACAAACCTTATATAAAGAATACAAAAAAAATAATACAAAAAACTTATTTGATTTAGACAACTGGTTTAAATATAGTGGACTTGTTGAACATAAAAACAAAATAAGATATATGCGTTACACATACGCTATAAATACAACAACTGTTGTAGTAAAAAATGATATGACTAAATATAAATTTAAAGAAAAACCAAATGATTAAGAAAAAAAAGAAAATTGAAGTTGATGGACAAAAAATTAAAGTAGAAGATTCTATATTTAATTTACTTTCTGGTATGAACCAAACTATACATAATCACGAAATTATGATTTTAACTTGGGTGCATAAATATTATACAAATCGTACAGAAAACACAAATGAATACGAAAAAAATCTATTTAATTATGCTATGCAAATACCAAATGCATCTGATACATTAAAAATGATGGAAGAATATGATGCTAATGAAAATAAATAATTAACTTTGCATTTCGGATTTTACTTTTCTATTCCGAAGTGTTTTCAATAAAGTTTTGTTTAGTGTTAAGAATACCCTGTTATGCAGGGTATCTTAATCTTATATATATACACACATGAAAATAATAGAACAACACTCAGTAACACAAGATAATTATTATGATGATACTATTTACATAACTAATAGTATGCTTAGTAAATTATCAGAAAAATCACCAGCTCATTTTCGTTATTGGTTACACAATAAACCTGAACCTACAGCAGCTATGAAAATAGGTAGCGCTATACATTCAGCAGTATTGACACCAGAATGGTTTATGAGAGACTATGTCATAGCTCCTGATGTAGACAGAAGAACAAAAGCTGGTAAAGAAACATTTAGAAAATTTGAAGAAGTTAATCTAAAAAAAATAATTACCCATAAAGAAGATGGTATGATACAGGATATAGTTCATACAATAAACCAAGACAAATTTGTAAAAAAATTATTTTCTGGTGGCAAACCAGAACAAATTGTTTGTTTTGAAGATGAACAAACTGGACTAAAGTGTAAAAGCATGATTGATTATTTAAAAAATGATGGTACAATTATTGACTTAAAAACTACACAAGACGCAGGACCAAGTTTTGTACATTCAGTTAATAGATATAAATATCATAAACAAGCTGCTTTTTATTTGGATGCTGTAAAAGCTGAAAGATTTATAATTGTAGCTATAGAAAAAGTAAAACCATATGCTTTAAATGTATTTGAATTATCTAAAGAAACAATACAAGAAGGTAGATTATTATACAGAGACGAGCTAAATATGATGGCTCAATGTATGAAACAAGATTATTGGCCATCTTATGGTCATGAATTTTTGGGTAGCTTATGCTATGAAAAACAAGTAACAATATTATAATACAAGTTATTACGAGGGAGGGCATAAAGGCAATATTGCCGTAACCGTTAATACTGTTGCTCTCCCAAGTAATAAATAAAATTTAAATTATGAGCACAATAGTTTTTGAAGGTGGCGTAGATAACCTACGTACACTAGCAGACAATTCTTTAAGAGTAAATATAGGAACGCCTGAGTTATCACCTGATACAGTAGCTAAACTATATTCATGCTTAAAACAACCTGGTTATATAGTTATATCAACTACAGCTATATCACAGAAACAAATAGATGCTGTTGAAAGAGCAGCAGTAGATAGAGAATTTGAGAATAAAACACCATCTCAAAGATTAAGAAACGCATTGTATGTATGGTGGGAAAAAGAACAACCATCAGAAATAGACATCAATGGCGTATCAAGAGTAATGGATTTTGATTTGTTTTATAGAAGACAAATGAACAAACTAATAGATTTTGTTAAAGCTAAATTTTAACATTATAGTTTAACTTAGCTTGTAATCCATTGTATTTAGACCATACGAAAGCGCTTGCTTTCTTTATATTACCAATATAGCCCTTAGCATCATGCCACTCATCTGTGGCTGATAAAGAGCTTAAATTGCGTATAGTTAAACCTTGCAGTTCTTCAACTGCTTGTAGTTTAGTAGATTTGTTAGTGTGTAAGTGGCCACGATGTACTTCTACATGTCGTACTTGTGACCATATTTGTCTATATCGTTGGGATACTATTCCTGGTAAGTCGTTTACTTTTGCACCATCACCATGGTCAGATATAACTAAACACTTTCCATAATGGTATCCCTTCATTAGACACATAGAGTTATCTACACTAACATCTTCACTATTTTCATAATATATTTCTAATGCATCACCTATATGCATCATTGATTCTTTATCATGATTTCCTGGTATAACCATAACATGTACAGGCGCAACTTCAGATAAATAATTTACAGCACTAATTAACAGCTTTCTTGCTGCTCTATATATAGTTAAGTGTTTGTCTGTATTAAACTGTGGCGTTCCTTTTGTAGTAGATGGTACAGGCCAGTCTCCGTCTGCATTAAGCATATCATGTCCTACTATTAATAATATTTGATTTATGTAGTATCCGCTACTTCTTTTAAGCAAATGTTCAACTGCATGCATCATTCTTTCGCTTGCTATTTTTAAACTATATTTATCACCTTCTACACCAATTTTACCTAAATGTAAATCAAAAGCACTTATTTCTAATAAATGCTCATCATCATCTTTATATCCTAAATCATAATTTATTTTTTTATGATTAATTTGTATAGACTTTAAATCTTCTACTAATTCTTTTCTGATTCTTTTTATATCTAATAAAGGATTTATTTTTTTAAGCCAAGCTTTTGTTCTAAACATTGTTATAGTTATTGGCTTTCTTTCTTTATCAAAACCAGTAACTTCATATGTTCCTATATCGTACTTATCTACCTCCCAGTATGATAAATCTACATCACAAGCTTTTAATAATTGATTTAATGATTTAACTCTAGTAGAATCTTCACAAGTAACTATAGCTGTGTTTTCTTGTTCTACAAATGATTTTTTTTCTACTTCTTTTGGCTCAGTAGAATGTTTTCTTATACGTCTTGCTATACTACGTACAGCTTCGTATGTTGTATTAAATAGTTTTGCTGTTTCAGAATATCTAGAATTAAGTAGTTTAGGATTCTCTAAAAGATATTTTTTTATCTCTTGATTATTCTGTTTCTTTGGGTCCGTATCCATGTTGAGAAATTAGTTTTATGTTAACGACTTTGAATTTATCTATTTTTCCAGTCGGTTTATGCCTACGTAAAACTTTATTTATCAACACCTTATTGTTTAAAAGGTCTTTGACAGTATGCCCCTTACAAACTACATTATCAATAGTTTCTTTTCTGTTTTTTTGATTAATTACTTCCCATTGTGACAACCATATAGGAACTTGATTTAACACTTTTTCCAGTCTTTAAAATTATCTTGTGCCATCATATGCTTATAAACTTGTTCTAAAAGATGTCCATCTTTTTTCTTTTCGCTTAATTCTAATCTACCAGACATATTTATTAATATTTGGTCAGGTAAATTTTTTCTTGTTTCTTCATCTGCATATACGTTACATTGATATTCTGTAACTATAATTTTAATAGGTTCTTGTATTACTTCTTCTTTATCGTTTTTTTTAAATACAAAGTCTCTTTTTTGTGTCCATTGTATTTTATTTATGTTTATGTAAGCTTCTGGTAAATCAATACCTTTGAAATTTAGTTTCCCTTTTATTGCCATTTTGTAAAATTTTTATTAGTGCTCAAATATAATAAATAAATTTTTAATCTACTGTATTTATTTTTCCTATGTTAGCTGTTGCTACTGTATTTACTTTGCCAATACTAGCAGATGCAAGACCATTTATTTTATGTGTATATCCACTTACTGGGTCTGTATATGTTAAATTTATAGCACTACCAAAAGCTATACCATTGCTTATATCACCATCTTCTTCTAAAGGCGATTCTTCTTCTCCTGCATAATCAGCATTTAAAATTAAAGCTACATTAAAATCGTTTTCATTTATAATTTGTGTAGCAGCAGCAGCATTTAAAGAAAAAGTTATTTGACCACTTGATGCATAAGCAGTGCTAGAAGACCAAGCTGTACCTTTAATTACATTATCAAAATCAGAATTAGCAAGTTCGCCACCATTTCCAGAACCTGCGTTATGATTTACAGCAATTACATTATGATTACCAGAACTTGAATTACCAGCCGTTGAAGTAAGAACAAGCTGAAAACTAGAACCACCTGATATTCCTGATGTATCAAAATGTATAAATGTTCTAGTAAATCTAAACGTACCACCACCTCTACCAGAAGATTGAAAATACTGTATTGCATTATTAACATTACCGCTTTGTGAATCATAAGCAGTACCATTTGCTGTTGCACCATGCGCACCAGTATAACTACTTGCTGATGGACCTTGTATATACCCTTTTCTGTTTGAAGCTAATGTACCCATTTAAAACTCTTTTTTAGGTAAATAATATGTAGTGTAATTAAAATAACAATTTGATGGAGGATTAACAGTAATAGCTTCATAAGTAACACCATCAATATTGTAATAATTATTTTCGCTTGCAATACTATTCCACCAAGTTACTTTACATCCTGATTTTGTTAAATTAGATAAGGAGTCTTTAAACTTGTCCATATTTATATCAGCAAATGTATCGTAGAATATACCATCATAAGTAGATAAAGAGTCTTTAACAGTATACCAATCACCTTCTATAATAGTTACATTATTTTTGTTAGCAGCCCAAGCTTTTGCTTTTTCTATAATTTGTGGATGGTTTTCAACAATAGTATGAGAATTTATTGTGTTTGACTGTATATAATCAGCAGCTATACCCATGCCAAATCCTATTTCTAATATGTCACCAGCATTTTGACAAACATAATTAGCAGATTTTTTCATTACAACATCTTCCCAATCCATCATAACTTGCATTTCTATACTATTACCAGCATCGTTATAATAAATCTTGTTAGACTCAAATACCAACGTCTTATCTTTATAGCTCATTACGCAACTTCTACAAATGTACCATCTGGATTAAACCATATTTGACCATTACTAGCGTCTATGCAGTAACCTATAACTCTTACTATGTCACCACTACCTGATGGTGCAGTTGCAGTAGCATCTCCAGCTGTTGTAGATACAAACAATACATCTCCTACTGCGCCTGGGTCATGGTCTAATGTAACCATACCTCTAAGTAAAACACCATTTGTATTTGAAGCTGCTCCTAATGCAACTCCTAGCAAACCATCACATGTTGCAGCGCTATCAGCATCAGCTAATTCCCAAGTGCCATCTGATTTATAATGATATATAGCTCCTGTAGTCATGGAAGTTGTGCCGCCAAAATAAACTATATCACCATCAGCATTACCATCTGTGTTAGTAGTTTTTGTAAATTTTCTTTTTTTGATAGTTGTTTGTATCGCACCATCAAAAATAAACGAGCTATCAGTAACTTGAAACACATCAGTATCTGCAACTAAACAGTCAATCTGAGTAGCGCCCATGTTAATTGTAGTTGTGTTATCAGCATCTGCGGCAAACGAGTCTGATTCAATACGGTTTATATTAGTTATATTAGTACCGTCATCGCCAATAATATTACCATTAGCGGTTATGTTGCCAGCAAAAGTTGTGTTTACACCATTAACTGTTATGGACGTACTACCACCACTTCTAATATATAAAACACCAGTTCCATCATCAGATATATAACTATTACTACCGTCGTGGTATAGTTTTAAATCAGCACCGCCACCAACTCTTAACTCTACATTATCTTCTAGCATTATATGTTTGCTAGCTATATTGTAACCTTCACTACCATCTAACCTAAAGTATTCTGTTATACCACCACTTCCATCATCACTTTGAAACACAATATCTTTATCATCAGCGTAATTAATAATGTTTAGGTTGCCAGTAAATTCTTGAAAACGACTGTCAGTACCATCATGATATATTCTTAAATCACCACCTGTGCCAAAGTGCGCGTCTATGTTGTCAGCAAACACGATGTCTTTGTATACTTTTATATTAGTAACACTACCATCTAATCTTAAGTAAGCTGTACTACCACCTGAACCGTCGTCGCAAGTAAATACAATATCTTTATCGTCTGCTTGATTTTGAATATACAAATCACCATTAGTATTTTCTATAGCACTATCAGTACCATCATGCCTTATATTTAAATCAGAATCGTCTCCAAATGTTAATCTAGATAAATCTGGAAAAACAGTATACAAAGATGTAGTAGCAGAACCGTTGTGAGTAGCCTTACTACCATCTATAAAGAAATAAGTTGCAACACCTCCAGCTCCGTCATCGCCTTGAAATATTATGTCTTTATCATCTGCAGAGTTTCTTAAATACCAATCACCAGTGCCATTGTAATAATAAGTATGACTTCCATTATGCCACATTAGCATATCACTACCAGTGCCAAGATATATTTCAGCACTATCGCTAAACACCATTCGTCTTTGAACTGTATTGTAACCTAATCCACCATCTAAAGTTATATAAGGTGTTACACCACCAGACCCGTCGTCTGACCTTAAAACAACATCACAATCGTTAGCGTTGTTTGTTATATATAAATGATTAGTTTGGTTATTAATAAAACCATCATTACCATCAGAAAGTATTTGTAAATCAGCGCCTGCACCAAACATCGCTACTACATTATCTAAATATCTACTATTTACACTATGAACTAATCTTCCTTCACCACCATCAACCCTAAAATATTCCGTTACACCTCCACTACCGTCATCGGACTCAAATTTAATATCTCCGTCGTCTGTATCAACTCTTATAGTTAAATTTCCAGTTACATTTTTTATTTGGCTATTACTACCATCATGCCATATCTGCATGTCGTTACCAGTACCAAACTCTAATACAGATTTATCAGGAAAAGTTGTGTAATAATAATCAGAGCCAGCGCGTGAGCCATCTAATTTAAAGTATGTTGTTGTTCCTCCTGAACCGTCGTCATTCTGGAATATAATATCGCCATCATCGTAACTTTGTTTTATGTATAAATTACTTGTTGTAGATTCAATATAAGAGTTAGAACCGTCGTGTTGAAATCTTAAATCTTGACCTGTACCCATAGATATAACAGAGCCGTCTGGAAATTGCGTGAATGGAGCTCCACCACCAGAAGAACCATCTAAAAAGAAATATGTTTCTATTCCGCCAGAGCCGTCATCTGACTGAAATATTATATCACCATCATCTGCATTATTAAATATAGTTAAATTACCAGTATCGTTACGGATAGAACCATTAGACCCGTCGTGAAACAAATACATATCGCTACTAGTTCCAAAAACAGCGCTAACACTATCTAAAAACCTTATATTTTTAGAAACAAAAGTATGTCCAGCGCTACCATCTAATGTAATATAAGCAGTTGTACCGCCACTACCGTCATCTGAACTTAAAATTATATCACCATCATCAGTTTTATTAGTTATAGCTAAGTTACCAACGTTATTTTCAATATAACTATGACTTCCATTGTGATACAGTTGCAGGTCAAGGCCAGAGCCAAAAGCAGCCTTAACACTATCATCAAACCTTATTGTTTTTTGAGCTGTAGTATATCCTAATCCACCATCTAATGTAAGATAAGCAGTATTACCACCAGAACCATCGTCACTTTGAAATACAATATCACTATCATTAGCGTAGTTTATAAAATACATATGACCAGTGTCATTGGTTTGATAAGTGTTGCTGCCGTCATGATATATTTTAAAATCATTGCTAGAGCCAAAATATATATAAGCGCTGTCATCAAATCTTAAAGCATTTTGACTTGTGTCCCAAAACATATCTCTTCCACTAGTAGCACCATAAAATGTTACATCATGCCCAGCACTACCACCACTCGCACCAAAGTTTATTGGCACATAAAAGTCTACGTCTTTTTGGCTACCATCTAATTTAATATACGTTGCGTTACCACCACTACCATCATCACACTGAAAAATAATGTCTGCGTCGTCATGTTCTTGTCTTATGTATAAATCACTATTAGCAGCGTCTATATAACTAGCACTTCCATTGTGATAAAGTTTTAAATCATTACCACCACCAAGAGAAAGGTTTACAGTATCTTCAAATCTTGTGTTTTGAGAAACTATTATTCGTTTTTGACCACCATCTAGTCTAAAATATTCCGCATCACCACCAGACCCGTCGTCACATTGAAATGACATATCTGCATCAGTAGCGCGTGCCATAATATATAGATTACCAGTACCGTTTTCTATATAACTATTAGTTGCGTCATGATAAAGCTTTAGGTCAGCTCCATTACCAAAAACGCCTTTAGTGTTATCTCTAAATAATAAGTAGTCTTCGCTTTCGTCCCAATGTAAAAACCTGCCAGACGTAGCGCCATAAAACTTAACGTCATAACCAGTATCATCTTCACCTACAGTTACAGCTCTAGAAAAAGTTGTAGTAGAGGTAATAGATAAAGTTGGTGGATTAGCAGATAAATCAGCAATAAGCACGGCAGCGTTATTAGTAACATCATCTATTCTAAATTCATTACCAACTACATCTATAGCTGCTGCTCTACCATTACTATCATTTAATGTTAACGTAGGATTATTTCCATTTAAAGTTACGTTGCTTGCAAAATTTGTATCTTTTGCAACTTCAACTGTTGTAGCACTACCGTCTAACGTAATATATGCTGTAGTTCCACCACTTCCGTCATCTGATTTAAGTATTATATCTTTGTCATTAGCATTTTGCTCTATTTCTATGTTACCTGTATAGTTTAATATATAAGAATTAGTACCGTTATGCTGAAATCTCATATCATAACCATCTCCAATAGCTAAAGTAGAGCTATCAGGAAAAACAGTAAACCCAGCACCACTACTAGCTGAGCCATCTAACCTAAAATATTCTGCAACTCCACCACTACCATCATCGGACATAAATATTATATCGCCATCATCTACTTCGTTTTGTATGTATAAATTACCTACCCCTATTTGAGCAATATAACTGTGCGACCCATTATGGTATAGTTTTAAATCTTGTGAATTTCCTATTTGTAGCTGTACATCATCCTCTAGATTTACAGCTTTGTGAAATTTAGTTCTAACGTTAGTACCATCTAAAGTTAAATAAGCCGTAGTACCGCCTGAGCCGTCATCAGAACGAAGTATTATATCACCATCATTAGTATTGTTCTGTATGTGTATATCACCCGTATCGTTAATAATTTTTGAAGTAGTACCGTCGTGTATTAAATAAAAATCACCACCATCACCAAGCTCTAATTCAACGTTATCACTAAACCTAGCGTTTTTACTAAATGCAGTTCTTACATTTTGACCGTCTAATTTAATATAAGTAGCAATGCTTCCAGAGCCATCATCAGACTGTAATAATAAATCATGGTCAGCTTCGTTAACTTGTATTTTTAAATTACCAGTATCACATTTAAAAATTGCATTACCGCTAGAGCTATCTATTCTTATACCACCTTCAACTCTTAATTGATTAGCACTAGCATCCCACTGCATATATTTGCCAGATGTATCGCCAAAAAACTTAACATCGTGGCCAGTGTCGTCTACGCCTACGGTAAGAGTGCCATCTAATTGAGTAGCACCATTAACATCTAAATCGTCTGTTACTTCAAATTTGGCACCTAAATACTTAGTTCCCATACTATTATTTTATTAGTCTATTTTAGTAACTAATACTCTTATATCATTGCTTGAAGGTGCACTTGCAAAAGTTATTGTTACTCTATCTACAGTTGTTCTTACAACATCTGCTATTACTGTGTCATAGCTACTTACATCATATAACTGTACTACTACATCTCTTGTATTTAAATTATGGTCTACTGCTATAGCTGTTGCACTACCATCACCTATAGATGATGCAAAACTTCTTGCAGCTAAACCAGCAGGTGTTACAGCTCTTGATGAATCAGAACCAGCTAAAGCCTCAGCTGTTGTTGCTAATTCTACAGCTCCTTTTGTATCATCTGCAGCGTCAGGAACTGTAAATGTTAAATCATATGGGTCACCATCACTACCTGTAGATGTGTCTGACCAATTTATATCTATATTACCTCCTTCAACAAATTTAACTTCTTTTGCATTTGTAACATTTACTTCAGTTCCATCTCCATCTTCTAACACCCAGCCAGTCATTCCTGCTGAAGCATCAACATATGCTTTTATAGATTGTTGTGTTGCTAAAGCAGTATCGCTATCTGTAGATAAATCATCTTCATCTAATATTGTTGTTACACGAGCTCCTGAACCTACTTGAAGACCACTATCAGATATATTCATACGAGCTGTACCACCAGTCTCAAATGATTGCGTATCAGTACCAAAAGCAATTTTATTATTAGTATCGCCTGTGTGCTGTATGTCACCAGCAACAGTTAATGTTCCACTTACATTTGGTGTGCCAGAAAATATTGTATTACCAGAAAATGTAACAGCTCCTGTTAATAAATTTGTACCATCTATAGTTAAAGCGTCTGTTTCTAAAGTACCATCAACATCAACATTTCCAGATATATCTAATGAAGAAGCTGTTAATTTTGCTACCTGTAAATCTTCGTAGCTACTACCAAGTTTCATTTCAAATTGTGGACCAGTTGTGCTATATGTAAATGTAGCATCATCACCACTACCACCTTCTATTGTAATACCAGCACCATTTATTACTGCTGATGTACTGTTACCACTATCTAATACAATGTTATGGTCATTAAGATTAACTGTAGTAGAATTTACTGTTGTTGTTGTACCAGATACTACTAAATTACCAGCTATTGTAACTGTTGAAGCTGTACCACTACCAAGAGCTACATCAACTGTTTGTGCTGATGTAGAACCTTCTAAAGCTAAACCTGACCTTAAACCTGAAGTAGTACCATCACTAGTAGCAACTTTAAGAGCCATAATTCCTGCTTCGTCTGTATCAGCAGCTCCACCTGAACCTGCAATTTCAACAAAAATTTCTCCATAATCTGTAGATTCTTGAGCATCGTTTTCACCTATAAATTTTACAGACCCAATATCGTCTAGTTGAACAGCAGCTGCTCCTCTATCTTTAATAAGGTGAAGTCGTGCTTGACTACCTGCGCTGTTATTTGTGTTTTTAATTTGTATAACAGGGTCATCAGCATTTGCAGAAGTAAATAAAACTGTATCTTGTGATATAGTTCCTAATGTAGTTATAAGACCAGCTGTAAGAAGGTTTTCACCACCAATCGTAATAGCATCGGCTTCAAGTGTTCCATCAAAATCACCATCAACAGCATCTATATTACCTTTAAATATTGTAGCAGATACTGTTCCTGTGCTTGGATTATATGTAAAATCA
>Ga0209232_1000095_pt1 | contig 54245 bp, 40 predicted proteins | sample ETNvirenome_2_60_FD_184066 | JGI IMG/M metagenome (GOLD analysis project Ga0209232, IMG submission 184066) | Marine viral communities from the Pacific Ocean - ETNP_2_60 (SPAdes) (version 2) | ecosystem: Environmental > Aquatic > Marine > Oceanic | place: Pacific Ocean | collected 2013-06-22 | reverse complement strand
AATCACAGAATTTACGGCAGATACATGTGAATTTAAAGGCTTCATTGACCTTGTTGTTAAGACCTCAGATGGCAAGTATCACATCTTAGATTGGAAGACGTGCTCTTGGGGCTGGGACATGCAAAAGAAATCTGACCGCATGACCACATACCAGCTTACTCTTTATAAGAAGTTCTGGTGCCAAAAGCACGGTGTTGACCCTTCGATGGTTGAAACCCATTTTGGTCTTCTCAAGCGCACTGCTAAAAAAGATAATGTTGAGATCTTTCGTGTAACTTCCGGTCCTCGCAAAACTGAGAACGCAACCAAGTTTCTTTTTAAAGCGGTGACAGCTATTCATCGAGGTATCAAAATTAAAAACCGCATGTCATGTCGATATTGCGAATTTAGAAAAACGGAGCATTGTTCATGAATAAAATAATTGGAATCACCCTTCTTGCAGCTGCATACGCTGCTCTATTGGCTGGTATGTTTTACGAGTTCGGAAACCTAACCACAGCAGTTGAGAGCGTGAGGCAAGAAAATCAAATAAACCAAGGCCAAGCAGTTTACATGCCCGGATCCTCTTGTGTAATAAAGGCAACCCCCGACATAGATATACAAAAATTCAGAGATCTCGCAGCAGCCTGTTCTATGAAGCACATGGAGTATCTTGAGGGAATAAAAACAACAGAAAAATAAAAAAAATACTTGACAAATGACCTTTAGGATGTTATAATAATAATAAATTTATCTTAAAGGAAAAACATGTCTAAAAAAATAAAGGTTCTGACATTATCAGATCACCCACTTTCTCCTTCTGGAGTTGGGACTCAAACTAAATATGTTATTGAGGCCCTTTTAAAAACTGGTAATTTTGAAGTTATATCGTTTGGTGGTGCAATGAGACACCATAATTATAACCCAATAAAAGTCGAGCCTTATGGCGAAGATTGGCGGATCATCCCTGTTGACGGTTACGGAACACAGGAAATGATCCGTTCTATTTTAAGACAAGAAAAGCCTGATATACTTTGGTTTATGACTGACCCGCGTTTCTATGGGTGGCTTTGGGATATGGAAAATGAAATAAGGCCACTTGTTCCTATGGTATATTACCATGTGTGGGATAACTTTCCAACTCCCATGTTTAATAGGAAATACTATCTATCTAATGACAGAATTTGCGCGATTTCAAAGGTAACTCGTGATATTGTTAAAGAAGCAGCACCAGAAGTCAATCTCAGTTATGTTCCTCATGCCGTTGATTCAGAAGTATTTAAGCCGCTACCTGAAGAACAAATTAATCAAATTAGAGAGCGACATCTGGGAGAAGATAAAGAGCGTTTTATTTTCTTTTGGAATAACAGAAACGCTAGACGAAAACAATCGGGCTCTCTTTTGTTTTGGTTTAAAACTTTTTTAGATAAAGTTGGCCACGATAAAGCACAACTTATAATGCATACGGACCCAAAAGACCCTCATGGTCAGGATCTAGAAAAAATCATAGATCATTTAGGATTAGATACAGACAGACAAGTTCTTTTATCAGTCCAAAAAGTATCTCAGGAAGACCTTGCCACATTCTATAATATGGTTGACTGCACGATCAACATATCTGATGCGGAAGGATTCGGTCTTGCGACCCTAGAATCACTGTCGTGCGGAACGCCTATCATAGCGAATATGACTGGCGGATTACAAGAACAGATCAGGTCGGGCAGTGACCTTTTCGGGATACCTTTGTTCCCAGAATCAAAGGCGGTGATCGGGTCGCAAGATGTCCCTTATATCTATGAAGATCGTATAAGTGAAGGGCAGGTTGTTTCTGCTCTAGAAAAGATGTTTGTGATGACCCCTGAAGAAAGAAAAGAGTTGGGCCTAAAAGGCCGAGAGCACGTTATGAAGAATTATAACTTTGAGACTTTCAACAAACAGTGGGTTGATATTATGACTGGTATTTATGAAAATGAGGGCTCTTGGGAAACTCGTAAAAATTATAATGGTATTCGCTTCTTGGAGGTTGCGTGAGAAAGAAAATATTCGTGAGAGGACCAGTCCTCTCCCAATCAGGTTACGGCGAACAAAGCCGTTTTGCTCTTCGTGCTTTACGAAGCAGAGAAGATGTATTTGATATATACATTGCACCCCTTCCTTGGGGTAAAACAGGTTGGATTTGGGAAGATAATGAATTCCGTCAATGGATGGACAAAAGAATTAATCTTACTGCTCAGCTAATGCAAACCAAACAATTACAGCCAGATATTTCACTACAAATTACAATACCAAATGAATTTGAAAAATTGTGCCCAATTAATATTGGATATACAGCTGGTATTGAAACCAATCAAGTGTCACCTCAGTGGCTACAAAAAGGAAATGATATGGACAAAATTCTTGTTGTCTCTAATCATGCTAAAAAAACTTATGTAGACACTGTTTATCAAGCACAAAACAATGAAACAGGCGAAGTATTCTCATACAAGCTAGAAAAGCCTGTCGAAGTAGTGTGGGAAAATACGCCTCTGGCTGAGCCTGAACCGATCGAAGGCTTCTCTCTTGAAACTGATTTTAATTTTTTAATGGTTTCCCAAGTTGGCCCTAGGAAGAATTTTTCTAATTCACTTAGATGGTGGGTAGAAGAATTTATTGATCAAAAAGTGGGACTCGTTCTCAAATCAAATATAAAATGTAATTCTATAACAGACTTTGAGCACTTTCACGATTCTGTAAAGACTTTGCTGTCAGAGTATCCTGATAGAAAGTGCAAGGTGTATATTTTACATGGTGATCTTTCTGCCGGTCAGATGACAAGCCTTTATACTAATCCTAAAATAAAAGCGATGGTTAATATCTCTCATGGTGAGGGTTTCGGGCTACCTTTGTATGAAGCAGCCAGAGCCGGCCTGCCAGTTGTTTCAATTGGTTGGTCTGGACAATTAGACTTCTTAACACATAACGGGAAAAATTATTATCAAAAAGTAAATCATAAGTTACAACCTGTTCAACCAGAAGTAGTTTGGGATGGGGTTATACAGAAAGAATCCATGTGGGCATACGCAGATCAAGGTTCATATAAAATGACTCTTAGAAAAACATATAAACAGTGGAAAAAAGCAAAAAAATTAGCAAACGAATTAAAAGATATTGTAAATCAAAAATTTTCCAATGAGTCTTTATATAAAAGATTTGTATCTAATTTTGGAGCAGCAACTTTAGAGAAAAAAGATTTTGTTTTTGTTAGTGATCTTTTTAAAGAACAATATATTGGAGGAGCAGAATTAAGCTTAGGAGCAATTATTGATGATTGTAAGGGCTCAAAGTTTTGCATCAATAGTTCTGAATTAAATAAGAAAATTATTGATTTCTACAAAGATTCAACATGGGTTTTTGGAAATATTGCTGATCTTAGTGATGATCTAGTAAACTATGTCATTGATAATGAAATAAAATATCACTTTATAGAATTTGATTACAAATATTGTGAATATAGAAACCCTAAGCTTTATGAATTTTTAGAGGACGAAGAGTGCAATTATAAAGACACTGAGCGAGGTAAGCTCATATCTAAGTTTATTAACTGCTCTAGTAATACATTCTTTATGTCAGAACAACAGAAAGATATTTTCACTAATCACCTAGACTTAATCAATGATAATTTGGTAGTTCTATCTTCAATATTCTCAAAAGACTCTATAGACAAAATTGAAAGCCTTATGAACACTGATAAAGATGATAATTGGATTGTTTTGGGATCCCGCTCGTGGGTAAAAGGATCACAACAATCAGAAGATTGGTGTAAAAACAATGATGTGAATTATGAAGTTGTCTTTGGGATACCGTATGATGAAATGTTGAATAAGTTGGCTTCTGCCAAGGGCGTATGTTTTAAGCCTTTGGGGCTTGATACATGCCCTAGGTTTATTATAGAGGCAAAGCTTTTGGGATGCAACTTGGAGTTAAATGATAATGTTCAACATATTAATGAATCTTGGTTCTCGACAGATGATAACAAAAAGACATTAGAATATTTAAAAAATAGAACCAGTGTGTTTTGGGAGACAATTACACAAAAATGAAAAACCATTTTACCATTTTTATACCATCTTATAACGCTGAGAAATGGGTTAAAAAAAATATCAATAGTTGTCTTAAACAAGATTACGATAATTTTGACATTATATATGTTGATGATTGCTCAACTGATGACACTTGGGCTTGTGTTAATAAATTTTCATCACCCAATTTATATAAACACAGAAACAAGTTTAATAAAGGTAAAATGCAAAATTTGTATGAGCACCTAAATAGCCTAAGAGATGATTCGATTGTTGTTATTCTTGATGGGGATGATTGGCTGTTTAATAATGATACACTAAATAATTTAAATAATGTATATAATTCTGGTGATATTTGGATGACTAATGGATCCTATTTAATTGGTGGAACCAATCACATTGTGAGTCCAAAAATAACAGAAGATTATTGGAATGGAATTATCAGGACTAAAACTTGGGAATTCTCTCATTTGGGAACTTTTAAATCAAAACTATTCAAAAAGATAAAAAAGAAACATTTTATGAATAAGCAGGGCCAATTCTGGCAAACCACTAGTGATCAAGCAATTATGTGGCCAATGGTTGAGATGTCTGGGCCTGAGCACCACCGTGTAATCAACGATGTGCTTTATGTTTATAATAGGCATAATCCTTTATCTGACGATAGAGTAAACAGGCAAGATCAATTGAGAACAGAAAGTATTATAAGGTCCTTTGAGCAGTATGAAAGATTAGAGACATTATGAACTTATTTTTAGAAAACGTTAATTTAAGGAGCACCTCCGGACCAAACCACTTTGCTAGCAAATTAGTAAAGTATTTGTCTTTTAGGGGTGTTTCTTTTGATGAAAAAAAACCATACAATAAAAAATTAACCTTCATACAATCAGTGGGGCAAAAAAATAATTTACCAATGGTATTGCGCCTCGATGGAATTTATTTTAATGGCGGCTTTGACTGCGATAAAATGAACCACAATATAAAAAACACTTATCACAAATCTGACGGTATAATATTTCAAACTGAATTTAATAAAAACCTGATTTTTAAATGGTTTGGAGAACACCCGAATACCACAATTATAAATAATGGTGCTGATGTCTTAGAGATAAATAAATTCAAACCTGTTGATCATGTAGTAGAAAAGTTTAAACATTTTGATAATGTGTGGTCTTGCGCAGCCAGTTGGCATCCATTTAAAAGATTAAAATCAAATATAGAATATTTTTTACACTTTAGCGGGCCTAATGATTGTTTGATAGTTGCAGGCGATAACCCAGACTATGTTGTTGAGAATCCAAGAATTTTTTATGTTGGTAATTTATCTTTATCACATCTTTATACGGTATATTATATTTCTAAATTTTTTATACATTTAGCATATTTAGATCATTGTCCTAATGTTGTTATAGATGCAAGAGCGTTTGGTTGCGAAATAATATGTGCCTCAGCAGGTGGAACAAAAGAAATATCAGGGATAAACTCCACCATTGTGCAAGAGGATGAGTGGGACTTTTCTTATATAAAGGATCCAAATCCTCCTAAATTACAAATTGACAATTTAATCACAAATAATATCTCCTCAGACTTGTCAATGGTAAAGGTAGCTAAAAAATATCATAATTTTATAAGGAAAATATAATGGCAAACGAAACTAAAAGAAAATTTTTAGAGGAAGAATTTTTTGGCTGGAGGTGTGCTGAAAATACCTTAGATAGATATCTTAAGTGTTGCGAGATGTCTTGCAAAGATGACTCATATTTTGATTCATTTAAAATCAATCCTCATTACACACCTATCTTGGAACACGTGACTAAGCAAGAGTCACTTATTTATTTAGATATGATTATTAGAGATAATGTAGATCTTGTTTATGAAATAAAAGAAAAGTTTTCAATCAACGATTTTTTAGGAAACCCTGAAGTGTTTAGCTATTCTTTACCAGATGGAACAAATATTATTAGCTCAGCTACTACTATAAGGTATGTAAAAGTATTATCCGATTTGATGAAACTTTATGGCAATTTAGATAATTTTACTATAGTTGAAATAGGTGGAGGGTATGGTGGCCTTGCAACAATAATATCCAAAATGTTTAATATTAATCACTATTATGATGTGGACTTAAAATGGCCCGGCAAGTTGTCAAAAAAATACACATCTAATTTAGGTATTAATAATTTCACACACTTAACACCAGACAAGATTAAAGACTTTGGAGAAATTGATTTGGTTATAAGCAACTATGCATTTTCAGAGTGCAACTTTGAAACTAGAAAAGAATATATTGATAACATTTTTAGCAAATCTAAAAGAGGATATATTACTCACAATGGTGATGACAATAGAAGAAATGAAACAAAAGACGTAATAAAAGAATACAAAAATTTTAGTATTTTTGAATACGATGGTAGAAAAAAACATCCAATTTTTGTTTGGAATAAAAGCGAGGAATAAATGAAAAAAGCATGCGTTATTGGCATCGGTCGCCTAGGTCTATGCTTCAGTTTAACATTGGAAAAAGGAGGGTATAATGTTATTGGTCTAGATATCTCGCAAGATTACGTAGATTCAATTAACAATAAAACATTTATATCACATGAGCCCGGCGTAAATCAACTTTTGGCAGTTGCAAAAAATTTTAGAGCAACAACAAGCTTAGAGGAATGTATCAAACACTCAGACATATTTTTTGTTACTGTTGCCTCTTTTTCTGAGGAGGATGGGAGATACGACGTCAGCCAAGTTAATTCGGTGGTAGATAATCTTATTAACATTGGGATCCAAAAAAATAAAAAACATTTAGTTATTTGCACAAATGTAAATCCCGGATTTTCTGATGGAGTATATCACAGACTCAAAGATTACAATTGGGACGTATCTTTTAATCCTGAGACAATCGCACAGGGGACAATTTTAAAAAACCAATCAGAACCAGATTGTGTCTATGTGGGCAGCGATAATGATTCATTGGCTGAGGAAATATCTGATGTATATAAAATTATTTGCACCAACAATCCCTCTATCCACATAATGGATAGACTAAGTGCTGAGCTTACTAAGGTTTCACTAAATTGTTTCTTAACATGCAAAATATCATTTGCTAATATGGTTGGAGATTTGGCTAGAGAGATAGGTGCGAACCCTGATAAAGTCTTGCGTGCCATTGGCTCTGACAGCAGAATAAATAATAAGTTTTTTAGATATGGTTTTGGATGGGGCGGCCCATGTTTTCCCCGAGACACAAGAGCCTTTTCTAGATTGGCAGAAAATAATAATATGCCACATGATATGTGTGTTGCGTCTAATGATATTAATAACAAGCATTTAGATTATCAGGTAAACAAATACCTAGACTTAGGTATCAAAGAGTATTATACTGATAGCGTCACATATAAAAAGGGCACTATAATTCTAGAGGAATCACAACAGCTTGAGTTTGCCAAAAGACTTGCTATGCATGGTGTAAAAGTAACTATTAAAGAGTCTGACGCTGTTGTAAAAAAATTAAAACAAAACTATGGAGATTTATTTATCTATGACTAGAGGAACAGTAGCAATTCAGTTCACAATTGGATTTGGGAACAACCTTTTTCAATATTGTATGGGAAGACTTTTAGCAGAGAATAACGACTTAAATTTATTTCACAAAGCAATACCTGAAATGGGCATAGATGCCTGTAACGCACATTTTGATAGGTCTTTGGATACCATAGTCATAGATGATTCAAATTATAAAAAATTTTTATTTGGCAATGCTTTGAACAATTGTAATTATATAATTAATGGCTACTTTGAAGACTATAAATTGACCCTTCCATATCTAGAGAGAATTAGGGGATGGTTTGAGCATCCCTCTGTGGACAACAAGAAAGATCTTATTTTACATTTAAGACTCCAAAACAGATTAATACAGGTTAGTCATAATAAAAATCACATAACCGCCGATTCCTTTAAGTCCGCAATATCTCAATTTGATTATGATAGATTACATATTGTAACAGATGCAGAGAAATGGGAAGAATACAATATTGAAGACATACAAAAAATTAGAGATGAAATCAAGATTGGGCCTAATCCTCCTAGAAATTCCCCGTGGGTAGAGCCAGAGCAATCATTAGAGTATATGAATCATTTAATAACTGGTCTGTCTGATTTAAATCCAATTGTTCATTGTAATGGCAAAGAAGTTATTCATGGTTCTGGTGGCCTGCGCGGAGGCTTTATAGACGATTTTAATTTGTTAAGAAGCTTTAATCAAGTAATAATTCATAATAGCACTTTTTCATGGTGGGCCGCCACATTAAGTGGTGCTGAAAAAGTAGCAATTTTTGATCCATGGAAAATAGCTAAGCCTGCTCACCAAAGAAGAAATCTAGGCAAAACAAACTACCCGGGATGGTTCAGGTGGGGCTCTGCTGATGATCTATATTTTAAAAAGTATGGTATAAAATGACAAAATTAATTATTTTTGATTTAGATGGGGTTCTTGTTGACGCCTGTGAGTGGCATCGTGTCGCATTAAATCAGGCTCTAAAAGAAATATGTGATTACGAAATATCTTTGGAGGACCATTACACAACCTTTAATGGTATACCTACTAGAGTAAAATTAAAAAAACTCTCCGATATGGGAGTGGTAAATATCAAGCAGCATGATTTGGTTTATAATAGAAAACAAGAGCTATCAATCAATATAATAGAAAAAAACGCCAAACTAGATATTTCAAAAATTAATATGATCAATGAATTAAAGAAAAAAGGTCATGTTGTTGCTTGTTACACAAATAGTATTCGCAAAACAGCCTATTTAATGTTAACAAAAATTGGTGTTATTGACTTATTTGATTATATTTTAACAAATCAAGATGTCAAGGAAAGCAAACCAGATCCCGAGGGATACGAATTTATAGTTAATTATTTTAATTTTAAAAAAGATAATGTTATAATTGTAGAGGATTCTCCAAAAGGTAAACAAGCAGCGTATGCATCTGGATGCAATGTGTTAGAAGTAGAAAACCCAAGTGAAGTTGATATTAATTTATTTAAGGAGATTATATGAAAATCCTAATACCGATGGCAGGTGAAGGCAGCAGATTTGCTAAAGAAGGATACACTTTCCCAAAGCCTTTAATTGAAGTAAATGGAAAACCAATGATACAAGCAGTTGTTGAAAATTTGGATTTTGATGCAGAGTATATCTTTTTGGTTAGAAAAAAACATCTTGAAAAATATGCCGGTTTAGAATCGACACTTGAAAGGATTACAAATGGAAACTATAAACTTGTAACTGTTGATGGCCTAACGGAAGGTGCTGCATGCACTGCTTTACTAGCGAGGGAATATATTGATAATGATGAAGATCTTCTAATCGCTAATTCTGATCAAATAATTGAATATGAGTATAAAAACTTTATTTCACTAAAAAATATGACCACTTGTGACGCAGCAGTTTTTACTTTCAATGCAGTTCACCCAAAGTGGTCATTTGTAAAAACAAACTCCAGAGGCTATGTCACAGAGGTAGCAGAGAAAAGACCAATTTCTGATATTGCAACCTGTGGCATCTATTGGTATAGAAAAGGATCAGATTTTGTCAATTACGCTGAGTCCATGATTAAAAAAGATATTAGAGTTAGAAATGAATTCTATATTGCTCCTGTTTACAACGAATTAATTCAAGACGGAAAAACATTGATACCTTTTTATGTTCATAAAATGTGGGGCATAGGCACACCCGAAGATCTTGCTTTTTATTTAAGTAACTATAAGGGGGAAAAATGAAAATTGCTCTCTGTTTGCATGGTCTAGTTGGCACGGATGATAAATATGGCGCCGGAGAAAAGATCATAAATTATAAAATTGGCTTAGATCATTTTAAGAGACACGTCTTTGATGTCAATGACGAAGTAGATGTTTTCTTTCATACTTGGAGCGAAGACTACGAACAAAAGCTAATCAATGCATATAGCCCAATTGCACACATTGCAGAAAAACAGCCATTCTATGATGACAATTTGAGAAAACAAGCGATTTATTGTAGATGGAATTCTGCCAATCAGGTATTGAATCTGGTGAAAGAAAGCGGTAATGAGTATGATTTTATTTTATTGACAAGATTTGATATTGCGTTTTTAGTTGATTTTGATTTTTCAAAATATGATAAGTCAAAGTTTTATGCTCAAGGTCCTGCTGGCCCAAAGACAAATGGCGTTAACTTAATAAACGATTTATGGTTTTTTTCTAATCAAGATAATATGCTAAAATTTTGTGATATTTACAATGTTTTGAATGACAAAGATTATCAAGTGCATATAGATAGTAATCACGAGTTAGCAAGAAAACATTTAGATTTGATAGGATTAAATGATAAATTAGAGTATGTTTTTAAGAGAGAATGGACTGGCGCCGCTGGAAAATTAAATTCTGATACTCCATTAGTAAGATGGCATTATAAAAAGAAAGTTTGATGAGTCAGTTTTTAATATCTCACAGGGGCAATCTTAACGGAAAAAATGTAGATCTTGAAAACCACCCAGATTATATTATGGCTGCAATTGATAAAGGGTTTGATGTTGAGGTAGATGTCTGGCTTTACAAAGATAGATTATACTTAGGTCATGATGAGCCACAATATCCCACTAGTTTTGACTTTCTAAATTCTGATAGATTGTGGTGTCATTGTAAAAACATAGAAGCTATCCCTGCTTTATTAAGCAAGAATATACACTGTTTTTATCATCAGACTGATGATGTTACACTTACTTCTAGAAACTTCATATGGACTTATCCTAATAAGCTCTTGGTGCCAAATAGCATATGTGTGATGCCTGAGCTTGGATACGATGGAGACTTAGAGGCTTGTGGCGGTGTGTGTAGTGATTTTATAGGAGTCTATAGGTGAGTAAAGTTCTAATATTAGGTCGCGGACCATCCTTAGATTATTTAAAGAATATTGATTTTGACTCGATTGATAGTATTATTCTGATGAATAATCATGAGAAAACCTTACTAGATCATAATATTTTAGATAAACTAAAAAGTAAAGAAGTTTATGTAATGTGTAATATAAATCAAGCCGGGTTTGTTCCCGGCGTTTTAAATAAGATTAATGTAAAATCTTGCTTGACAAATAGACTTAAGCCTAATTGGGAATTGTGGAAAGAACACAAAAGTAAGCAAAAAAAACACAACTTAGGAGGCACTTTAAATAATCTGACATATTTACCTTATATTGCTGAGGACGAGCCATATTTAAATGTTTGGCGAGGTCCCGAAGGCAGAAATAAAAATAACATGAAAACCTATGATGGTAGGCTAATTGAGCACATGCCAGAGGAGGCTGAACAATATCTAATACCAGTCTACGAAAACAAACTCGTTTGTAATTGTAGCTATTATGGCACATTATACGCTATAATAAAGTTAGATGCAGAGCAAATAATTTATTGTGGTTTAGATTTTTATAATAATTTAAAAATATCTAAAAAATGGTATACGTCTCCACCAAATTATTTATCTTCTGAATGGTGGGATTTAAGAGTAAAATATGAAGGAGAGCACATGAAAGTTTTATGGGATCAATACATATCTAATTTTTTTCCTAATATAGATTTTATGTTTTATACGACTGCTAATTTAAATTTTAAAAGCAAAAACATTCAACATAAAAAAATAGAATCTGATCACTCTGGCAAAACATATAAATAATAAAAAAATTTGACAAACACCCCTTAATGTGTTATAATATAAGCATGAATAATGAATTACAAAACCTATCTTTTACTTTCATAAATATGCCACTCAGAGAGTCGGCACCACCAGTTGTGGCCCCAGAGGGACCTGCACTATTGGCCTCCAAGTTAAGAGCACAGGGTGTAAAAGTTAGCATACTTGATTTAAATGCATACAGAATCAAAGATAAATACTCAGAGGCATTGGGTTTAAGCACAGGACGTCATCTTACAATTCCAGAAGCAGAACTTTACTTTTTGGCTCACCTGAATAAAAATGGCGATCAAGATGTCGTAGCTTTTTCTGGGATTATAACCACACTTAAGTGGCAAGAAGAGTTTGCAAAAATAGTAAAGAAATATCAGCCATATACTTTTTTAGTTTCTGGCAATGGCTTAGCAACAGAAATTAAGTTTGGTTTATTCAACTGGATAGATGAACTAGACGCTATTGCAAGATCAGAGGGCGATGATATAATATTGGATATTGCCCAAGATGTTGCGGCTATGAAAAAACACGGAAAACTTAGTGCAATATTAACAGAAAAAGTTTCGAAACATTATCACGGCATGTATAGAGGAACACACAGATTTGTATATGAGGGCGGCCGACCAAAAGATCTAGATGAAATACAATACGCCGCATGGGACCTTCTTGAAACTGATCCGTTTGGTGATAATATATTAGAAGAATATATTAAGATACCGATATGGGGCTTAGCGGCCAACAACTCGTCAGCGGCACCCTTTAAGATGAAGAGGAGCCTTAATACAGTTAGTAGTCGCGGTTGTCCATACTCCTGTGCATTTTGTTACAGAGGGGCACAAGGCGAAAGAAACTATGGAATCAGATCAGCACAAAACCTAGCAGAACAATTATATACTTATACACAAAACTATAATTTAGATTTTATTGGATATGTTGATGATAATTTCGCTGTCAGCAAAAAAAGAATGAAGCTTTTACCGAGCGTTTTTAAGGATTATGGGGTAAAAGTGCGTTGGGGAACACACACTAGAATGGATGAGGCGGACCAAAGGCTGTTCCCTATGGCAGATGCAGGATGTATTTATATTGGTTTTGGAGCAGAGTCCGCTAGCGAAAAAGTCTTAACTAGAATGAAAAAGGGCGGCTTTATTCTCAGAAACGGCCTAGCAGAAACTGAAGTTAATGGCCATAAATATATGTTTCCTCACACCATGGTTGACGGTATTAAGAATTGCCACAAAGCTGGAATTCATGCAAACTGCACTTGGATTATGGGCTATCCGGGCGAAAATTTAGATGACTTAAAAACCAGTGTTGCTTTTATAAAATGGCAACAAGATATTATCGATAGGGAAGAGGTTCAGAATAATAATGAATATATCGATGTGAAATCAGCGATAAATAGAAAAATGTTTACTGCCACAGCATATCCCGGAACTGCTATGTTTAAGGAGCCTGTTGTGGTCGAAAAACTACAAAAGAATTTTGGTATTATTTTTGATAAAAATAATGACCCAGTTTGTGATGATAATTTTCACTTCTATGTTTCGGAGCTTGACGATGCAACAAAAATTCTTAACGATAGAGAAGGTAATCCAATTAATTACAGCGACCTTTCTATAGATGAGTTTTTAACTGCCAGAGAGCACATCGATAATGATGAAATAGAAAAAATATTGGATATGTAATGATAAAAAATGATTTTTTTATTTTGATTCCTGCTAGAAAAGGATCAAAAGGTTTCCCATACAAAAACAGAAAACTCTTTAGATATACTTCTGAAATCATACCAGCGGAATATAAAAAATACACTTTTGTTTCAACAGATGATGAAATTATCGCTTCAGAAGCAAAAGAAAATAATATAAATGTAATAAGAAGACCTGAGGATTTAGCCCAAGATGAAACCTCTATGAAAGATGTTGTAAAACATTTTATATCAGAAAAAAATGTTACTAAAAATATAATTTTACTTTATCTAACATACCCTCAAAGAACTTGGAATGATGTAGAAAAAATATATGGGATTTTTTCAGAGATTGAAGAAGAGTCACTGGTTTGTTGTGAAGACGTTGGAGAACATCCATATCTATCATTTCATAACTTAGAAAACAATAAGGCAAGCCTCTTGGTTGATCACAAATTATACAGACGACAAGACTACCCAGATTGTTTAAAACTTAGTATGTTTGTCTCTTGCTATACGACAAATGTTATCGATAATTTGCACGATTTGATGTTTGAAGGGGACACTTACTTTCACAAACTAGAAAATCACAAAATAGATGTTGATTATTTAGATCAATTTAAGCAATCTCAAAACAACAAACAGGATTTATAATGTCGAAAAAAAGAGCTTTAATTACAGGTATTAATGGTATGGACGGAAGCCATTTAGCAGATTTTTTGCTGGAAAAGAATTATGAAGTTTACGGACTTGAAAGAAGAACATCTGTCCCAAACCGTTGCAACACCAAACATATAGAAAATAAAATAAATTTTATTACCGCTGACATGACTGATAAAAATTCATTACGTAAGGCGCTTGAGGTCTCGAATCCTCATGAGGTTTATAATCTTGCCGCGCAATCTTTTGTAGGTTCGAGCTGGACACTAGCTGAACAAACTACCAAAGTTAACTCTCTAGGAACTCTATATTTGCTTGAATCAATTAACGACCATAACAAAGAAATAAAGTTTTATCAAGCCAGCACATCTGAAATGTTTGGTAAAGTTGTTGAAAAGCCCCAACGAGAAACGACCCCTTTTTACCCAAGAAGCCCATATGCTGTGTCAAAACTTTACGCACACTGGATGACAAAAAACTTTAGAGAGTCATACGGTATTTATGCTTGTAATGGTATATTATTTAATCACGAGTCCGAAAGAAGGGGTCTTGAGTTTGTAACTAGAAAAATAACTGATGGTGTATCAAAAATTGTTTTAGGTTTAGAGGACAAAATATCATTGGGCAACTTGGACTCCAAAAGAGACTGGGGATACGCTCCTGATTATGTTGAGGCGATGTGGTTAATGCTGCAACAAGATAGAGACTTCTTCATGAATAATAAGGTTGGTGATTTTATCATAGCGACTGGTAAATGCTATAGTGTTAGGGAATTTTTAGATTATTCGTTTAAACATGTTGGCATTGATAAATGGGAAAATTATGTTGTTCAAGATCCAAGGTTTATGAGACCAGCAGAGGTTGATTATCTCCAAGGGGATGCATCTAAGGCCCGAGCAGTTTTAGGATGGTATCCAAAAACAACACTTAAGGAAATGATAGCCAAGATGGTAGATAATGATATTAGGATAAACAAAAAATGAAATTATCAAAACACATCGAAAACATAAAAACAGATGAAAAATATAGATATACTTATGTTATAGCAGAGATTGGTGTCAATCACAACGGATCAATTGAAGAGGCCCTAAAGCTAATAGATGCATCACACAAAGCAGGCGTTGATGCTGTTAAATTTCAGAAAAGAAACCTAGAAAGTCTTTATACAAAAAAGATTTTAGACGATCCAAACAGCGCCGAGTGGGCATTTGAATATCTGATACCCATTCTGGAGGAAACAGAATTATCTTCCGAGGATTATGAAGTTATAAAAAAAAGGTGTGATGAATTAGAACTAGAACTAATAATCACGCCTTTCGACTTGGAATCCGCTCAGTTTTGTTTCAATTTGGGTGTTAATGCATTTAAAATCGGATCAGCAGATATGATCAATTATGAACTGATTGAAAAATGCTTTGGCTACAAATTACCCTTGATTATATCAACAGGTATGTGGACAGAACAAGAAATATCACAATCAGTTGCAAAATATAAAACATTTGGTGATAATGACTTTTTTATGCTATTGGCTAACTCTACGTATCCAACACCATATGAGTCAATTAACTTAGAGTTTTTAAACAGGCTGAAAGAGATTCACCACTTGTGCGGATATTCAGGACATGAGAGAGGAACTTTTATTCCTGTTTCTGCTGCAACTCTTGGTGCAAGAATAGTTGAAAAACATATCACGTTTGATAGAAATCATACAGGACCTGACCATAAAGCATCAATGACTCCTGATGAATTTAAAGAAATGACATACGCGCTTAGATGCTTAGGGTTAGCGCTAGGAAAAGACAAGGTTGTCAATCAGGCTGAAAAATTAGCAAAAGAAGTATTCGCAAAATCTGCGTACGTAAAAGAAGATTTGCCTGCTGGACATATACTGTCCGAGGAGGATATATATTTTAAATCTCCGGGAAAAGGTTTGTTTGTTCACGAAGTTAAGGACTTTTATGGCAAGAAGTTACAATGTAAAATAAACAAAGATACTTTCCTGACAAAGCAGCATTTTGAAGATATTGTGCTTGTAAAAGACTGGAAGCTGCCACATTATTCTAAGAATTGGGGTATTAAGTGCAGATTTCACGACTTTGAAGAATACAAGACTATTAATTCACCAGTAGTGGAGTTTCATTGTTCGCAAAAAGATTTAGATATCAATTTTAAAGGCATGTCCAAAGAGAGTCAATTGGTTATTCATGCTCCAGAAATATTTGATAGAAAATTAGTAGATATCTGTTCAGATGACCCAGATATTGTTAAAGGCTCCATTGAGATATTACAAAGAGCCATTGATAAAACTCTAGCGATAGCTCCAAACTTTCCTTATAAGAAACCCAAGTTTGTTGTGCATCTGGGTGGTATGTCATTAGACCACGTTGTCAACGAAGGGAATACTTCTCTTATGATGGAGCGAGCAGTAGATAATTTTAAAAAACTTAAATTCAATTCAGATGACATTGACATATTACCAGAAAACCTTCCACCAAGACCTTGGTATCTGGGTGGACAATGGTTCCAGTATGGTTTTATGCATGCTCACGATATGATAGATTTCTGTGATTATTTTAAATTTAATATGACATATGATGTTTGTCACGCTGCATTACATTGTAATCATTCTAACATAAACTTAGATGATTATACAAAATCAGTATTGCCATATGTCTCTCATTTTCACCTGTCTGATGCATCTGGTATTGATGGCGAAGGTGTTCAAATCGGAGAAGGTGAAATTAATTTTAATTCTTTAATGCACGAGATTGGTAAATCAAAAAATGATTTTTCTTGGGTTACAGAAATCTGGAGTGGCCACGTCAATCATGGTGCTGGGTGTAGAAAATCAATGCATAGCTTAAGCAGATATAATAAAATTTTATAGGAGTTATAATGAAGAAAGCATTAGTATGTGGGGCCGGTGGCTTTATTGGTGGTCACCTTGTAAATTACTTGAAGGCTAAGGGATACTGGGTTCGAGGAGTGGATATTAAATACAATGAGTGGCAACCTGTCCACGAATTTGCTGATGAGTTTATTCAAGGAGACCTTAGAGACCCCAACGTTGTTAAGCAGGTAGTATCCAAAGATATTGATGAAATTTATCAACTAGCAGCAGATATGGGAGGAGCCGGATTTGTATTCACAGGTGAAAATGATGCCGACATTATGCATAACTCTGCACTAGTAAACTTGAATGTGGTTCATGAATCTGTTGCTAAAGGTGTTAAAAGGATTTTTTATTCATCCTCTGCTTGTATGTATCCAGAGCATAATCAGCTTGATCCTGACAATCCAAACTGTGTTGAGGACTCAGCGTATCCCGCAGACCCTGATTCCGAGTATGGTTGGGAAAAACTTTTCTCTGAAAGGCTGTTCCTTTCATTTGCAAGAAATAAAGGACTCGAAGTTAGGATAGCAAGGTTTCATAACATATTTGGTGAATACGGTTCTTGGACTGGAGGTAGAGAAAAGGCACCCGCTGCTTTTTGCCGCAAGGTTGCCGAGACACCTGAAGGTGGCTCTGTAGAGGTATGGGGACCCGGTAGCCAAACAAGGTCGTTCTTGCACGTTAGTGAATGTTGCGAAGCAGTATATCGATTTATGCAGTCTGATTTCACAGGACCCGTCAATATTGGATCAGAAGAGATGATATCAATTAATAACTTTGCAAAAATGGCAATTGACATATCAGAAAAAAATCTCTCTATACATAACATTGATGGTCAAGAGTTTGTTGAGAAATATGGTCACCAATGCCCAATAGGAGTTAACGGCAGAAATTCTGATAACACTTTATATAAAGATAAAATTGGATGGGTTGTATCAGATCCACTACGCAAAGGTATGGAAAAAACTTATAAATGGATTAAGGAGCAAGTAGATAAAAATGGCTAGATGCTTAGTAACAGGTCACAAAGGATATATTGGATCAAAGCTATTCAGAAAACTTCAAGATTTAGGTCATGATGTTATCGGTATTGACTTAAAAGAGAAATACAGTAAAGATATTATCACAACCTTAAGAGAGGGCAATGATGGCAAATTTCACCCGCATTATTATAATTTTAAGCCGGAGTATATTTTTCATATGGCTTGCTGGCCAAGTGTTCCCTTGAGCACAGAGCAGCCAGTTAAAACAACCGAAAACAACATTATGGCTGGCTCTATATTGTTGAATTTTGCTCAAAAAGTTGGCTCTGTCAAAAGGCTAATATACTCCAGCTCCTCTGCTATTCTTGGCAATGGCTTAGGACCAGAGAGCCCATATGCGTTACAAAAGTGGACTACGGAACTAGAGACCAAGCTTTATAGTAGTTTATATGGTCTAGAGACTGTAAGCCTCAGATATTTTAATGTTTATTCAAAAGATCAAAGACCTAGTGGCCCATATTCAACTGCGATATGCAACTGGATGCACTGTATTAGAAGTAGCACCCAACCCTATATTACTGGCGATGGAGAACAAAGAAGAGATATGGTAAACATTGAGGATATTTTGAGCGCAAACATATTTTGTATGAATTATGAGGGACTATTTGGTGGACACACCTTTGATGTAGGGACTGGTGAAGACATAAGTCTTAATGAAATAAAAGAAATAATTCTAAAACATTTTCCTGATTTACAATTTGATTATGTAGAACCAAGAGAGGGTGATGTGAATGTAAGCAAGGCAAATATTAAACCTTTAGTAGATCTTGGCTGGAGGCCAAAAATTAAAATATCTGAAGGAATAGATGATTGTTTTAGGGGGCTTAAATGAATATTGGACTTGTAGGAAAAGGCTTTGTTGGTGATGCAGTATATCAAAACCTAAAAAATAAATACGAATTTTGTATTTATGATATTGATGTAACTAAAAGAAATGTAAACTCTATTAAAGAATTGACAAGTTTAAGCAAAATTATATTTGTTGCACTACCAACACCGATGAAAAAAGATGGATCATGTGATTTATCTATTATATTCAATGCAATGAAAGACATAAATAATAACTATGATGATAATATAATAATTTTAAAATCAACAGTAGTGCCCGGGACTTGCAAGGAGATTTTAGATAAATACCCTAATCTTAGACTTGTCTTCAGTCCTGAGTTTTTGACAGAAGCAAACTATGTTGATGATTTTAAAAAATGTAACAGAGTTATATTAGGTGGTGATTTTAAGGATACTATCGAGTGCTCAAATATGTTTAAGGAAGTGTTTCCCAACAAGCACTATCTGTTTACAGATCATAACACGTCAGAAATGGTTAAATATTTTATAAATAATTTTTTATCAGTAAAGGTTATGTTTGCGAATGAGATGAAACAAATATGTGATGCTTCAAATATATCATATAATGAGGTTAAAAATTTAGCTCTTTTTGACGATAGGCTTGGAAAAAGCCACTTTATGGTGCCGGGACCTGACCAAGAGCTAGGGTTTGGAGGAACTTGTTTTCCTAAAGATATAAACGCCATGATTAAATATGCGACAACGATGGGTGTTGATGCGCATATATTACAATCATCATGGGATAAAAATTTAAAAATTAGAATAAATAAAGATTGGCTCTCTATGAAGGGTCGAGCAGTTTCAGAGGAGTAAAAAATGAATCACACTTTATCAAATCAAGCAATTGGAGCAATTATGATGGCACTTCAAAAATCTTTACTGGAGCAGTCAGACATCGTGCCTGTCCTTCAGAGTTTTGAAATACAGGTGGATGACGTAGGGCAACTTGTTGTTATGAATCCACCAACAGTCAAGGCCCCAAATACCGAGGGGGAAACAATTGAGACGAGCGTCCAATAGTGCCTAGATATTATTATCATTGTGAAGCGTGCGAAGGTGAGTTTGAAATTCGTCATGGAATGTCTGAGGCCCAAACAGAGTGTCTTAGGTGTTCCGCAACCGGACTCCTCACCCGCATTCCGCAATTGATACAAAGGGTTGAGGTCCGAAATAATAGAAGCACTGCTAAAGATAGAGTTACTGCTGCTATTGAAGAAAACAGAGACACTTTAGAAAAAATGAAAAAAGAAGGGCGAACTTATGACATTGATTAATTGGCTTATTATGGCTCTAATTTTATCCATTATAGGTAACTTTTTTGGTATCTGGTATATTAGGAAACTACTTGCTAAGGTGCTATTTGTATCCCAAAATCTTACCGATTTGGTGGATCTTTTGGAGACATATCGTAATCATTTAAGGAAAATATACTCCATGGAAATGTTTCACGGAGACGAAACAATCCAATTTTTAATACAACACACAAATTCATTGCTAGATGTGCTGGAGGACTATAGCGATATTTATTTAATGACCGAGCCGATGGAGCTTGAAGAACTAGAGGACGAAGAATCGTATGACGAAACGACGCGGACGGAGACGTTCAACACAGAAAAGGATGTATTTTACGGAGGTTCACGAAGCAGCAATAGTTGAGTATTGTTCTTCGAATTGTAACAATAGAAAATCAGAGCTGTATGTAGAGTTTATACAACCTACGTTTAACGAAATGGTAGACAAGATTGTCTACTCTTACCATTTTACGTCGCTGGCAAATATTGATGACCTTAGAGCAGAATGTAAGGCGTGGCTCATAACAATTTTAGATAAATTCGATCCCGCAAAGGGATCAAAAGCATTTTCCTATTTTAGTGTTGTAACCAAGAATTGGTTTATTCACAAAGTTAAAAAGCAAACAAAACGATGTAAAAGAGAGATTGAATATGATCTTGTTGCTAAAGAAGTATACGATCAAGAAGTTCAAGCCGAATCTAACTATCTTACAAAGCGAGAGAAAGATGATTTCTGGATGAAACTTTGGGAAGAAATTGATTCTTGGGGCACCGATGATATGCGTGAAAATGAGAAAAAAGTATATGAGGCGATAAAGATAGTATTGTCATCTTCTGATGATATTGAAATTTTTAACAAAAAAGCAGTTTATCTCTATTTACGAGAATTGACCGGCCTCAACACTAAGCAAATTGTTACCCAATTAAATAAAATGCGTGCTAAGTATAGAGACTTTAAACACGATTGGGACGATGGTAAAATCTGACTAATACCTAATTAGTTTAGGAGATTGGCCAATGGCTCGATATAAAAAAAATTATCTCAACGGTTCACTGTTTAGTAAATTTAACAGCAACAAATCTGATAAGGTAAATTATTTGTTCAATAATATAATTGACGCTCATTTCGATTATTTACTGACCGAACCAGAGAGTGAGTTCAATGCCGTATGTTTATCTGGATTGCGCACCGGACAAAACAATGGTAGCGGGCCAATGGAAAATGACGCTAAATTTGTAATGCTAAACAACCAAAAGCATGTGGCGATAAAAGTTCGACGAACCAATATTAATGGTTCAATATTACCAGACCCCAGACCTAGCAATGTAGAAAACAATGGGGAAGAAAATTTTGTAATTGGCATGCATGAATGGGCGGTTTCTGATAAGCCAATAGACAGAAGTATACCAGCCATTCCAGCTGGGATTCAGGTTAGATGTTTTTATTCTGACGGACGCACTTTCGGCTTAAATAAAAAACAACTTTTTTTTAAAACCTCTGAGCTTGGTAGTTCTTTTATAGCTAAGTTTGCTGAGGCGTTTGGTGTTGCTACCCAAGCCGTAGGTAACCTGTTTAATACTCAAGAGATCTCAACTCTTGGTGAAATAGATACACCGGTTGTCGGAGATTCGCAAATTTACTCATTGTCAACTTACAGAGAGATAGCCAGAAGAATCAAGAGACCGATATTAGATAATATATCTCGCATAGAGTCGGGCGATAATCCGTATATTTGTAATTATGGCTCAGCCGCAAAGGGCGCACCGATAGGCTCTTTTCCTCAGTGGTCAAGCCTAACTTTTAATCAAATAAGGCAAATACAGGGCACTGGTCTCGGCCCTGATGGCACCGATTATAGAAAAGTAAATCAACAAGGTGTTTTAAGAAGACCGTTCGCCGTTGGTTTATATCAGATTGTAAATCCAAGCAGTGCCAACACTATGGATTTTGTTCTTGGTGTTCTTCCGGAGTTAGGGAATTTAAAATTCACACCAGAAAACCAAGCAGTTGCAGGCGCTATTTTAGTTATGAACAAGAGACCTGTTTTGGGTAATTATTTGCTTGGCAAGCACGATAATATTGTGGAAGCAGGACAAAACTGGGCGTATGAGTGGGCCTATGCGCCATCTCAATACGACACAAAAAGAGACGAGGTCTCTATTCCCGCTGGCGCTAGCTACTACTCAGATGTCGGAGGCAATAAAGCGGGAACAACACCTCAAGAAATTAGAAGACAACTTAGAGAAGGAAAAGAGGCTATGAGAGGCTTTAGCCCGTCCGTTGATGGGTTTGCCGAAAGCGAAAGCACTAGCACAATTAATGATTTAGGCACAAGCGATACTAGTGATCCATTTGATCCCTATGGAACAAGCCCAGCGGAGTAAAAATGTCAAAAACTGACGATGAAATAAAAAAAGCCCTCAAGAATATTGAGGATGACAGAAGAATCACCAAGGAGCTCCTTGATGACGCAATAAAGTATGTTGCCGTTGATGAAGCGCGTCATCGCGAGGTAGGTATCATAATGGCAAAGTATGTAGAGACGCTTCAAAGATCCAATGAGCAACTAGTTAAGGTCATTGGCATCATGACAAAAAAAGAGTCAAATCAGGGACTTGGTGCTCTCGACAAAGACCAGTTGTTTGATTTGATAGCAGAGGATAGAGATGGCGATAAAAACGAATAGATTTAATAAGCCTGTTATTGACTTAGGTCGCCTTGGTAAGGAGAAAAAAGAGTTATCTGACAATATAGATAAACATCTGCGCCCTCAAGGTATTAACAGCTCTGAACGTGTCGAACCAGAGCCCACATATAATAAATCTGGTGATGAACACGTAATTAAACATAAAAATTCATACATCGTGTTAGGTAAAGACAGGCACGCTAGTTTGAAGAGTAGTGCCTTTGGAACAGGCGGATCAATGATTGATTTGGTTGTAGGCCGAGGTTCATCTTTCAAGCCTGCTGGTAGCGGAAAACCATATGCTCAAATGCCTGATGCCAATATAAGTTTAAATACAAACTTTTACACTGATGCTGCGAGGGTATATATCTCCCAAAACGCTGATATTGACTATTACTTCGGTCTTGCTGATGTTCCTCTAACTGACAAAGAAAAGCGTTCTGCCGTTGGTCTTAAAGCAGATCAAGTTAGAATAATTGGTAGAAGAAGCATTAAGATTGTAACTGGAAAAGGATCCGGTAAAGGTGGCCCATTCGGTGAATTTAACGCCGAGGGTGGTAAAATAGATGGTCCCGGAACGATTTCACTCGTAGCAGGGAACTATACAGGGGAATCAAGAATACCTCTTTTGCCTTTTTTCAATAAAGTCAGAGGCGTTTTACAAGATAGAGATGAACAAACACTAAATGTTTTACAGCCAATTCCGAAAGGTGATAACTTAGTCGCTTGCTTGAGAGATATGATGGAAATCATCTCCCAACACTCCGCGATGATCATGCAGAATTCTCAGGGCGTACAAGAGTTGGCTGGAGGCGTGGCATTACACTTTCATGATTATGGCGGCGGCTTTGGTCCCACAACTCCTTCGAGTATTTTAGCGGTAAAAATGGTGCCAACATACATAAGGGCATGGCTAGCACTCATGCAGAATTACAGCAGCACTTGGAATAAAACATTAATTGAATTAAATTACCTTGATGAATTTGGTCCAATATATATCAATAGCAGACATGTGTCAACAACTTAGGATTTAAAATGGCAGAAGATAAAGAGTTTTCAGATTTTCAGACTTACAAATGCGACATCATAGATTTAACAGATCTTGGCGTCGATGTGCCAAAGTTTTGTCCTTCTTGTGTGAAGGATCCTGCTTTTGTTAATCCCATATGGCATGGAACCTCAGAACCTTGGCTTGATAAGAAAAATTGTTTATATAAAGTAAATGTCACGGCTATTATTAAAGATTTGAATCTTGATCCGGAGTCTACAGAATTATCAACATATTCAATAACATACGGAAACCATCAGGAACCTGATAGAGATTATTTAAATAGCGAAGTGGTTCAGAGCCAAATTATGAGGACTGCCGTTTATCAATTGTTGATAAACTATGATAAAGAGCTAAAGTTTAAACATATATGTAATACAAATGATTGCTCTGTTTTAAAAAGCAAACCACTAAAAGATAGAGATCAAGCCCGACTTGAAGAGATAATGGATTATCTTAAAGTCCTGAAAAGGTCAATCATTGAGGATCTGACCGGCGGTGACGCGGTGGTCTTTGAGCAAGATGATATTAGCAGCTACTTTGAATACAGAATTGAACTTGATGACGATGAGGAATTGTCTGATACACTACAAGCGGTTCTTGAAAGATATGATGAGCTCCTAAACGAAAGAAAGCAATTATTAAATAAAGCGAGAATACGGCCTGATATTTTTAATGCTTATGGTCTTGAAAATTTTTCTGTCATTGAAGACACATATTATCCCGCTGCCCCAACTGCTGGAACGACAATCCAATTTTTGGTGTCTGTGCCCGCTTTTGTTCTTGATAGAATTCCATCTGCTTCACAAGCGGGCGATGATGAGGACGATGAAGGAAGAGATGATTTTGTTATAAAAGCACCTAAGCTTAGAAGGCAATTGAGAGTTCTGTCATCAGCAATGTGGTTATACACACAACAATATGCCGTTTCAAGAATATTGGACGGCACTGCGATGTATTATGAGGGCACCGGCCTAAAAGAATATGATTTTGAATTAGTTAGAAAAAACTTAAAAACTTTTCCGGGCGATGGTAAGCTAGACTTTAAAAACACCGGCAGCGATGTATTTTTTAAATTACTCAAAGACGCTTTAAGTGCCAACAACTTTAGGATTGATAATTTTCAGCTTGGTGCGATGTTTAACAAGCTCGCTAGGAATATAAAATTTAAAGTAAACGCTGAGGCAGATAAGCCTTTCCAAATTAAAAATATATTTGTTGAAACCAAAGAGTGTCGCTATAAAAAACTAAAAGGCGGAGCCGCCCAACGATTAAGGCGATATTTAAACAATCACAGATTTGTATCTAAGTTTCTATCAGAGATTGATAAAATAGAAAACGTGCTAACTGCTGCTGTTACCCCCGAGTGGCACCAATTTATACCAGAATACGCATACCCTGATGTTGTCGTTCAGAAAGCCAAGGACAAAGATGGCCTCGCCCTATCGGATGAGCGAGTGGCTCTAGAGTGTTTGCTTGAAGATGCCGGAATAGATGCCTTGGGCTCAGGGCAAATAAGAAACTATTTTCTTTCACGGGTAGTTTCGTTGTCGAGACTCTTGGCTTTTACCTTTAATCAGAGAGCGTGCTTCTCAACTGATGATCTTGACGATAATAACCCAACAAACGTAAAATTTAATCAAATATTTGGAGCACAAGCTTTTAGAGACAACCAAGATAGATTTTATCAACAAGAAGTAGACAAAATTATCTCTGGTAATTCTAGTGTTGAAGTATCTGGCCAAACATTTAACGCATCTCAGGATATCAGCGACGATAATCAACCAAGCACTCTTGAGGGTTATGCTCGCGCTATATCCGGCAAGACTGGTGAAGACTATAACTCTATTTTAGTGGAGCTAGAATATCAAGCCACTTTGCGTGCCTCTGAAAGAGTTGAAAGAGAAGTCGATCGCGCCGAAGCCAAAGGTGGTAATATTGCCAGCTTTTTAGGGCTCGGTGGTGATCCCGGCAACTTTTTTACCGGTGAAGATGGTCATCCGTTGGCAATTGAGGCTGCCCAGCTTGCGAGAGAAAAATTTAGATTTGAGGACTCTTTTTTAAACGATCTGCTTGAATATAAAAGAGGAGTTCTAGGATTTTTCGGAGATAAGGATAAGGGTTTTTCAAAATCAGATTTGTTTTCTTTCTTTGGCGTTTGTGGATTCAGATCGCTCATAGCAGGAGTCATTGAATGTCTTTTGGGTGGTCTTAGTTTTGAGCAATTTGTTACTAAATTTATTGAATCAACTTTGAAAAGTTTGACCGTTGAGCAGCTAGGCTTGTTTGTAGATGGATTACCTCCTGAAGAACAAGCAAAGGTTTACGATGAAGTAAGAAGAACACTGGGAACTCTTGTTAAACCTTGGGAAGCCGGAGGGGGATTCACTACAAATACTGTAAACACAGTAACATCAGGCCAGCCACTTACTTTTGCCTTTGAAGGCGAGGGAACAGAAACTGATAATATAGACGAAGTATCCCAGTGGAACGCACTGAGTCGCGAAGAAAAGCAAGAGGCAATACAGACATTTGGCAGACCCCAAGTTGATGTAAATGATCCAAACTTTACGGGTGATTTTACTCAATCAACAATCGGCAAGGCCCTTAATAATGTTGTTGGAACGTTCGTGAGAGCGTATACAAATGCGCTTATCAATCAATTAGACCTTGATATCTTACTTGATAAGGTAAAAGATTATCCGGGTGCCCAATTGTTGAAAAAGGTTTTGTTTCAGTTTGCTTGTATGACTCCTCCTTTAACACATCCGCCCGTAGCCGATTTCTTAAAAAGTTTTAGTTTACAAATCTGTAACCCGAATGTCGGAATTACCTTCCCAAGACTTACCAACTTTAATATCAATATTAGTTGGAAGGCCATCTTAGACAAATTAAAAGATGCAATTTTGAGGATCATTAAAGATGCTTTAAAAGATACTTTGTGGGCTATACTACTTAAGATATTAGAGTTAATTGATGGCTTGCTTTGTCGAGCACTTGCTGGTGTTGGAAAGTTTGTTGGTAGCGCCCTACAAGACGCTGTGACTGACAACGGCGCCGCCATGAGTTTCCGCACGGCCATGAGAGAAGCATTTTGTGGTCCCCAAACGTCACCAGAGAAAGTTAATCAGATTTCCGATGCTATCTTGGCAGGACTTGGCTATGTGCCAAACGATTTTAACATAACAGATGTTGATCCACAATTCACGGCAAACACTGATTCAAGCGCCTCAGAAGTAGCAGCAGCGATTATAAGTGGAACTTTTACAAAAGAAGATATGCTATATCATTTCGCAGCCGACCCTGATGACTATGATACAACTTTGTTGACAACAGCAGCACGTGCCATCGCGGCAACATCACCCCAGATGGCAGCGATATTAGGCACTCCTGATCAAATGTCCAATTTCTTTGCTTCAATTTCTAACTTCTTGTCCCCAGACCAGAGAGCAGATATTCTCAACTCGCTACAGAACCCAGAGATTGAGACTCCCGTAAATGATAGTCTTTGTTTGACAAACGAACAATACAACGATTGGGTTAACAGAAGAGAAAGACTTTTTGATTTTTATGGTTTACCTGAAGGTTTGCCTGCTGCTCAAGATGAGCAACTCGGCGAAGATCTTAGCGACCTGCTTGATGCTTACAATAATCCAAATAATGCTATCACAGAGAGCATTGCTGACAAATTGCGAGAGCCCATATGTGAAGATGGAGAGGGTGTCTTACCAAGAGATTCTCAAGAGACAAGAATTCTATCAAGTCAAACCACCGATGATATATTTAACAATTTAAAAATGGCTGTTTATAGAGATCTTTTGGGTAACAAAGGATACTTAAACGAACTATTGACTGATACAGAAGGCAAGAGCTTAAGAAGACACAGATTTAGAACTTTTTTCTCTAGAAGATATGTAAATGCCGAGGAAGAAGCAACGAAGAGAAGATCAAAGGGCTACTTCCCAGAGACTGTTGGTCTTTATATGAAAGAGCAGATAGAGCAATTGAGTCCCACGTTTGAAATAAAAAGTGGTGATAAATTGCTAGAGGCTAAAGTTGACTCCTCAGTAAAGAAAAAGTTTGAGATTTTCAGGTCTTCAAAAAATATGGATCTAGACCAACCTGACCAAAGCCCCGTTCGTAGAGGGACATTAAATAGAAAAAGAATTAATGTTACAATTCCAGCAAAAAGAATACTCAGGCCAAACACAAGTTTAAATTTTACCGATGGTCTTGAAAACCCCTATAGCTTTACTATAACATATTCTGATCGTAGGCGCAATAACCCAGAGAATGAAATGTGGACAGAGATGTCTATTAAGACAAGGCTCGGCGAATCTGATGGTGACGCCACCATTTACCGCTATCAAGGCCAAATACCACAAAAAATAATTGTTGATTACAAAGATTTTGTTAGATCTAGTAAGAATCCTCGCTTGGAATATTTTAAAGCATTCATGAATGCTAAGATCTCCGAGGGAGTCCAACAAACCACCAGCTTTGATAACCAGATAGATTCTATCTATGAAAAATTAAACGCGTCTTTCTTGGATAATATTACGAGTGATGTTGTTAATGATCCTGTTGAGGGAGATATTTCAAGTGGATTCCAATTTGGGTATAAAGCTGAAACTCTTGAACCAGAAGATCTTGAGTATGTAGACCCAGAGCCCGGCGCCGAAGAGTATACATACAGAAATGCTGATGCTGTTTTAGGTAGAAGCAAAACTAATAATCCAAGAGTTACCTTTCTTGATCCCGAGTTGTATGGAGGCAGATACACAAACCCTCCTTATATAATTGAGCCCTCAGAGCACAGTGGCTGGTATGGCTTTTCTCAAAAACTAATTCCAACACACAAATTCTGTGATAAAAAAGAGGTAGACTTAATTGGATTCAAGTATATTAAAAGAGAAGTCAACTTTTATTATAATAATATACCAACCGATGAACGTCTCCAACAAGAGAAAGAGTGTGTTGTAGAGCCTCCTTTCGCAAAGATCGCAGACAGAACAACCAAATCCAATCTTCATGGTCTTGTGACTGCCATAGTAAGAATGTATCTTGCCCAAACTTATATGAATGGATTCCCTATCTTTGCTAATGTTTCACTTAACAGCAAGAACTTTTCAAATATAATATATCAGTTTGTAAACGATATTTTGGAATCTGATTTGACTGACACCCCAGACAGAGATCTTATCATTATACGAACAAAAATAATGAAAGAAAACTACTTTCTTTTGTTCTTGGAGCAAGTCGTTGAGGCATACCAGAGACTTATTGATTATAAGGGTGTTAAGCCTCCCCCAAATGTCTCAGAGGCATTAAATATTATTGGAAAAGTTCAAGCATTCTACAATCAGCCTGACTTCTCGGACATCGATAAGCTTAGAGACTTTGGCCCGATGACTGAGGATGCCGAGGTTCTTCTTGGAATGGGGCCTGAGTTTAAACTTAATGTATCACCTAATGAGTATGAATTAATAACCGAAAAGAAATATATGAAGTTTTTTAAGCACGCTTTGGCCTATCAGACATTTGGTGAGGGTATATTCTTCTCAGACAACAATGTTGAGCTTATACGTTTGAGAAAAACAGACAGATATCTAAGATACTTCAGGATGATATCAAAAATATTCTGTGTTCGCCTTGTTAAAAAGCAAGCGATGGAGATTCTAACTGAATTTGCGAAATATGAGTCTGATAAACTATTTGGTGTATTGGATAGGAAGGTCCGGCCCTCTCCTCCGATCAATAGTATCGTCCCATTTATGCTACAAAATGATAATTTGTGTTTATTGCCTGAACATAAATATGGCCTTACAAAACCACTACAAGAGTTGCGTGCCAACGGAACCGCTGATTTTGGCACTGTCCACGATGTTCAATCCAGCTTGGACGGTAATATTTTAAGCCTTATAGCAGATGTGGATCAAGAACAAATAAGTTCAACTTCCGTTGCCGGGGCCGCTGCTGCTGGAGCCGTCGTCGCAGGCCCGGTTGGCGGTGTTATCGCTGGAGGGGCAGCAGCTTATAGTAATGCCCAACAAAGACGAGAGGCAGAACAAGCAACTCAAGCAAAAATAGACAAAATAAATTCTGAGGGTATTTTTATTCTACAGAGATACATCAAAGTTGATGACAAAGAAATTATTGTCCCCGAGGTAGCAGATCGTAATGAAAACCTTTTTGGCGTGACCAATATGCAGAAACTACAAGATTATCTTGGAACTCTAGATCAAGAAAAAAGGTTATCTGACTACTTTGGAGATTTAAAATTTGTCTATTCATTAAAAATTGAACAGCTTGTGGCAAAAGGTTTAACTTTGCGGGAACTTAGACAGCTCGGCCTCTCAAAAGACATTGATGTTTTGGGGCCTGAGATTATGGATGATAGACTAGAGATCACGCAAGATATGGTTGATTTTGATCTTGAGGATTTGGAACCAGCAGGTATTACAGGTAATACGGGTTTATCGTATGGTCTTCGCCTTTGTTATTATCCTCCCGCCAGTTTACCTGTCGGCAATTTAAGCGTGTCTAGAGATGTTGCCATTAAAACGAAGGCATATGGACTTAAAGCAGTTCCTGAATTTCCAAATGGGTCATTTATGATACCACTTCTTAACGCCGAGGTTGAAATAGTAGACCAAAAACTAGCGGATGTTGACTTCTTTGATGGACCAAACGCCTTTGATCTTTATTGTATGTTTAGAGAGCTTGAGGAAAAAGAAGAGTTTAAATTTTTGTTCAATGATGTAATCCCAGTTCCAACTTATATGGGTATGATCGCTTTATATTCTAATTTTGGATTCGAAGCATCTTGGGGCCTCGGAGATGATGAAAGAGAAGATCCTCCTGAAGAAAATGAGGAAGAAGACGATGATGAAGAATTGGATCTCGACGGCGACGGAGAGGAATTTGATTTTGATTTCTATGAAAAAAGTAGAAAAGTAGCAAGAAGATTATTTGCGAATTATTATGACCAAGATGATTTTATTGATAATGAATCCGCTGGAGAAGACGATATATTCAAGTTTATGCTAAACTTTAATCCATTCAGATTCAGGCTCCCATTCAGAATAAAATGGTGGAAAAGACGCCGCCGAAGAGATTATCGTTGCGAGGACGATCAATAACGGGTCCAAAATCTCACAAAATTGTAATTATTAGGAGGGTTTTACATGACATTTTCTCCCAGCGATATACCAATAAGCGTTACTGGCTCTCAGTCACCCACTCTGCATTCGGCTATTCCACAGGATTTATCTGATTTTGCTAACCCAACCGTGACTGATCCAAAGGTAGCAGCAAACTTTTTATTTGAAAATATTTTATTGACAAATAAGGGAGAAAAGCTGTCAGACCCAAATTTTGGAATTGGATTAAGATCTTTTCTATTTGAACCCCACAATACTCTAAATGATTTAGAACAGGCGATCTCAGACCAGCTTGATGCATACGCACAAGGGATAACAATTTTAAATGTCTCGGTGGACCTTAACGATGTAGACGTTAATTCTATTTCAGTAGCAATCAAATATTTAAACCCAAATAATACCATTGAGCAATATTTATTAAACGCAGATTTGGGCACCGCCTCAACTGCAACGTATGTATAGGAACCCTTTAGATGAAGAATAAAAAACTAATAAAATACACCAGTAGAGATTTTGATTCAATTAAATCGGACCTTGTAGATCATGCTAAAAGATATTATCCAAATTCATATAATGACTTTAGAGAGGGATCTTTCGGTTCCCTAATGTTTGATTCGGTTGCTTATGTTGGAGACATTTTATCATTTTACTTGGATTACCAAGTTAATGAAAGCTTTCTGGAAACATCGATAGAATATGATAATGTTCGTCGTCATGCGAGAAGATATGGATACAATTTTTACGGAAGACCATCAGCATATGGTATTGCAACATTTTATGTTTTGATTCCTGCCGCATCCTCTGGTCTCGGCCCTGATTCTAATTATTTATTGAGAATAAAAACTGGCACAAAGCTGTCCTCAACCACTGGTGCGACTTTTGTTGTTACAGAAGATATTGATTTTGGTGACCCCAAGAACGAGGTAGTGGTGGCGCGTGTTGATGAAACCACCGGACGTCCAACATATTATGCTATTAGAGCAACAGGGCAGATAAAATCAGGAACCCTCTTCAGAACTAATTTATCAATTGGTGCCTTTAAAAGATTTCGAAGAGAAAGAATAGGCCCCTCATCAATAAATGAGATAATATCTGTTTATGATTCAGAAGGCCACAGATATTATCAAGTTGATTATTTATCACAAAATACAGTCTTTATTGAAGCAACAAACAAAAACGCGGCTGCCGATGGTGTTAGATCCCTATTAAAACCATTTGTAGTTCCCAGACGCTTTATAATTGAGCAAGATTCAACCGGAACATATATGGTATTCGGATTTGGATCAGATGATGAATCCAGCACTCAATTAAATGTAGCAGATCCCTCCTCCGTTGCCCTAAAACTTACGGGAAGAAATTATGTTACAGATACTGCTTTTGATCCTACTAAGTTGTTAGATACTAATAAACTTGGTGTAGCCCCTCAAAATACTACATTAACTATAGTTTATGGAGCGAATGACTCTGATGATGTAAATGTTCCGTCTGATTCTGTCAACTCTTTAAAGGATCTAATATTTGAATATCCTGATGACACTTTGGTAACCACTTCACAATCATCTTTTGTTATAAACTCTCTTGAGGTCAATAATGATCAAAGAATTATTGGTAACACACCAACGCCCTCGACAGATGAAATAAGAATTAGATCATATGGGGCATACGCAGCTCAGAATAGGACTGTTACCCGTGAGGACTACGAGTCCTATGTTTACCTAATGCCACCAAAGTTTGGCTCTATAAAGAGAGCCAGCGTTGTAAATGATCCATCATCTTCAAATAGAAGATTAAGTTTATACCTAATATCCACCGATAATGATGGAAATTTATCATTAGCAAACGACACTATTAAACAAAATGTAAAAACATGGCTAAATAGAAATAAGATGCTAAACGACAGTATTGATATTTACGACCCCTATATTATCAATATTGGATTCACTTTTTTCATATCAGCAGACTCGACTTATGACAAGCAGATTGTTCTGAATGATTGCTTTAACGCTTTAAATAATATGTTTGGCGACAAGCTCTACATTGGTGAGCCTCTATATATTGCGAATATTTACAAAGAGCTTAATAAACTCGATGGAGTGATAGACGTTCAGAATGTTGTTTTTAATATAAAAAATGCTGCTAATTATGCATCTTCTCCCATATCGCTTAATGAGTTAATATCTGATGATGGAACATTCCTAAAAGCTCCAAAAAACTCTATTCTAGAAATAAAATTTCCCAATTTAGATATTAAGGGGGTTGCAAGATAATGATTAAAAAGATATACGCTAACGCAGATAATACTATAACAAACGCACATATCCCAACTGCAAATGGATTTTCTGAGACTCGTGCCACAGGCTCTAATATGGGCGCCGCTGATATTATTGAGGTTTATGGGCTTTATAAAAATTTTAACTCCTCGTCAGCGGAGATCTCACGCGGCTTAATACAATTTCCAGTTAGTCAATTTGCTGCTATGCGAACAACAAAAGAAATACCAGCATCAGGTTCAGTTAATTTCTTTTTATCAATGAAGGATGCACCGTCGCCAGAAACTCTGCCGTCAAATTATACAATCTCAGTATATGCAATCTCATCCTCTTGGCAAGAGGGGTTTGGCTTAGATATGGACAATTATTCAGATTTAACTTATGATGGAATTGGTTCAAACTGGTTACGTCGCAGCGGCTCTACATCTTGGACCACCTTTGGCGGCGATCTCTTAGCAGCGACCTTAGTAACACAAAGCTTTCCAAATGGTGATGAAAATTTATTAGTAGATGTCACTGATACAGTGGAGTCGTGGTTAAAAGGAGATTATGCCAATAATGGATTCTTAATAAAACTTTCTCAAAGCTTTGAGCCTTATTTCTCCTCCTCTACTGGTGTTAACGTAACGCCGGACATCCATAACCCTGATGGTGCTGAAAGGTCTTTTTTTACAAAACGTTTTTTCGCTCGCAACACAGAATTTTATTTTAAAAGGCCGTGTATTGAGGCTAAGTGGGATGATTCTAGAAAAGACGACCGAGGTAATTTTTACACATCGTCGTCTTTAGCACCAGCAGCTGATAACCTGAACACTCTGTATTTATACAATTATATAAAAGGCAATCTAGTTAATATTCCAGCGGTAGGCACTGGTGAAATATTTGTTGATTTATATTCAACTTTAGGTGGCACTGCGATTACTCAATGCATTAACACACCTGCTACTGGAGGCTATTTTGATACGGGTATTTATACTTGCTCGGTTTGTGCCAATACGACAGAGACTACCTTGTTTGATGTTTGGCACACTGGCGGTGTGGAATATCATACAGGATCTATCTCTGGTCTCTCTTTTGCTGCAACAAATGCAAACCAAAATATTAAATACATATTTTCATTAACTAATCACAAAAAAGAATACCAAAAGGAAGAAGTTGCAAATATAAACGTATTTGTTAGACCTAAAGGTTGGTCACCCGACATATATACTGTCGCTCAATCAACCGTGACTAACACTATTGTGGAAGAGCTACATTATAAAGTTATCAGGTCTGCTGATGATTTTACAGTGGTCGATTATGCCACTGGATCAATAAAAAATACTCAAGTGTCATACAATGTGAGTGGTAACTACTTTAATTTTGATATGTCCATTTTAGAGCCGGGATATGAATATAAATTTAAATTTGCTTCATATGATGACTTTAGACAAACATATGTGGAACAACCATATGAATTTAAATTCAAGGTTTCAGAATGAGCTTACAAGATCTTTTTAAAAAACAAAACAAAAATAATATTGTTGTATCTGCTGAGAATGCCACGTCATCAGCAGAGCTAGTCGAGTCTGTTGCAACAATAAACAGAAAAAAAGAATTAAACGATCAGTTTGTTCCTCGTTTAGATTTTGCAACGGCCTCTAATTTTGCAAAATTTGGTTCTGCTGAGCTGTATTATGAGTTTGCGTTTAAAAGAATTAGTAGTGAATATCCTTATGACGGAACCGATCAAGAGAGGCTGGAATTTCGTCTATCATCATCTTACTTAGATGATTATATTTTTGAAAATTTATATCCAAGAAGAAACGGTCATGTAATCTTTTCTTACCAGAATAGAACAACAACCGCTCTCTCTGCTGGATATGGTATACCGTCAACACCTGAATTTATTTTAGCTAAAGGTGGCCCCCACACGGGCTCAACACCATTTGCTAATCAAACAATCGCTAAAGCATTTAGCGGCTCTAATTTCTACAATGTCGCTGATGATCTAGCCTCCAACTTAGAACTAAGCTTCAAGACTGGTGTTAGTGTTGAGTTTTGGCTGAAAAAAGACTCGTTTTCACCGGGAAGCACCGAGAAAGAGGTTGTATTTGATGCATGGAATAATCAAATATCTTCTTCAGCAGATTATGGGCGCCTAACAATTGCTCTTACTTCAAGTGCCACTGCTGGTGCTAATCCTTTTCTTTTAACGGTTCAATCTGGAACCGCAGGATTTTCAGAATACCAACCAGCCATATCTAATTTTACTACCGCTTCAATAGCAGATGGTAAATGGCATCATTATGCATTTACATTTCTCTCGCAATCAACCGGAGTTCAAACAAAAATATTTGTTGACGGTGTAAAAAAAGTCACAGACCTAAAAGGCCCTTCGGGCGTAAATTCTGTTTCCACCATAACTGGTAACACCGCTTTACTGTCAGGCTTGATTACCGCACCCTCCGGATCAAATTTATTATATGTCACAGGATCAGGAAAGCTTAGCGGTTCATTGGATGAATTCCGTTTCTGGAAAAAAGCCAGAACAGATAAACAGATAGCAACAAACTACTTTATACCAATCGGTGGCGGAACAAATGACTTTGATTACAACAGAACACTCGGATTATACTACAAATTCAACGAGGGAATCACGCAGATTAATTCAATCGATAGCACAGTCCTTGACTATTCTGGCCGTGTCTCTAATGGCTCTTGGACTGGTTATGTGGCTGGTGCCCGCTCAACAGGTTCAGCCATGGTTCAGTCGGGGTATGCAAGAGCAGAATTTAAAGATCCTATCATATATTCATTTCATCCAGACGTTGTTTCAACGCTTGCTACTTTAAAATCTACTGGCTCATCGCAAGATGATGAGGGCACCTCAAAGATGATGGGTCTTTTGCCGGGGTGGCTCCAAGAAAAGGATCGAGATGATTACAACAATCAGGTCAAAAAATTCACCCAAATAATGGCAAGTTATTTTGACAACTTGAATGCTCAAATCGGTGAATTTAATAATATATTTGACGAAAAATATCCAACCACCACTGAAGAGCCCTATCCGTTTGTCCAAAACTTGCTTCAATCGCGCGGCTTCGTTGTTCCAGATTTATTTACTGACGCAGATCTCGTAAATTATCTATTGCAAAAAGATAATAATGAAGTTTACGAGATGAATATAACTGATGTTAAAAATAGAATTTATCATAACATCTATAACAACCTTACATATATTTTGAAGTCAAAGGGAACCGAAAAGTCTTTCCGCAACTTACTCCGATGTTTTGGCATCGACAGCGACGTTATGAGATTAAGCCTATACGCTGACGACTCGACATATACAATATTAGAAAACTACGAATATGATAGTGTTGAGAAAAAAGCACTTAACCTAAATAATCGAGATAACTTGGTGGCAACAATTTATAATACCACCTCGTCAACCAATTCAGCTTTGACTTTTATTTCTTCTTCGGAAAACAACGTAGAGCAATACCTTGGTATGACTGTTGAGTGCGAATCTATATTTCCTCTGCAACTAGAAAAATTTGATGAGGGCTATTTTCCAAAACAATTTACAACGTCATCTATATATGGTTTCCATAGGGCGCTAACATCGTCGGCTGCTGATTATACATGGCACCACATTTCAGATTCAGATCTTCAAATATACGCAGTCAAATCAGCATTTGATAGCAAAGATGTATATTTTGTAGCGACAAGCTCATTTGGCGCCTTTAATCTAACATCATCAACTTTCTTCAATACATATGAAAACAATAAGTGGAACTTTGCATTTAGAGTTAGGAACAATAAATATCCTTACACTTTTGGACTTACTGGCTCTACTGGTGATACATACTTTGTTGAGTTCGCAGGCTTCAATTCAGAAGGTAATACAACAAAAAATAGTTTCTCTTTATCAGCAAGTGTGTCAAACGCAATTGGTAAACGCTTTTTAGATTCATCAAAAAGAATTTATGCTGGGTCTCACAAAACAAACTTTACAGGTTCAACTCTTTTTAAATCAGATGTTTTAATAACTGATGTAAAATTTTGGCAGTCTTACTTAGACGACGAAACTATTAAGCTCCACTCTTACAATCCTGATAATATAGGCACCAAAACACCATTTAGGCCCGACAACGTTAATACTGGCCTAGGACGACAACAACTAACCGATGTAGAGACTCTGGCGTTACATTGGAGGTTTGATACTTTAAGCAGCTCAAATACATTAGGGCAAATAGATGGCTTTGATTTTTCATCTGGGTCCACAGTAAACGTTTCAAGAAATCCTTGGATTAGTGGAATTACCGGTGAAAAATACCCATTTAGAGGGCAAGATTTTGCTGCTTCGTCCACAAAAGCAATTGACAGACAATTTATATATTCTGCTAAGCAAAGAAACTTCGGTGTCTTAATGTCATCGGATGGAGTAACTATTAAGAATGACGCTAATACTTTGCTTTTTACAGATGACGATGTAAGCGACAATTATTACGCTTTTGAGAAAAGCTATTACGGCGTCATTTCGCAAGAGATGCTCAACCTTTTTGCTTCTCTTATTGAGTTTAACGATCTTATAGGTTACCCAATTGACGGATATAAAAGATCTTATAAAGAAATGGAGAAACTGGCACGCTTGTTTTTCGAGAAGATGGAGAACAGAGTCGAACCAGAGAAATTCTTTGAGTTTTACAAATGGATTGATTCATCTATCATGTATGCTCTTGGACAATTATTCCCAGCGTCTGCTAAATTTTCGGAGACCTCAAGAAATGTAATCGAGAGTCATGTTCTTGAAAGAAACAAGCTTGACCGTAAGTTTCCAATCCTGATTGATGTGTCGGCAACCGAAGGTTATGCTCGTGGTATTAATGAATTACTTTATAATTGGAAATTTGGTCATGCAACCTTGTTTCGTGTAAATCAAACTTCTACCTTAACAATCGCTGTTAATCCAACTAACGGAGACACTTTAAGAGTTGGTGATGGCATACAAGATCCTATCAACTATATTTTTAAAAACTTTCCGCTACCCGGAGATACAAATACTATTAAAATCGAAGGAGCGGCGGCAGATACATTTGCTAACTTATTGACCACAATCAGTTCAGATTTTCCCTCTTTGACTATAGCAGGAACTGGAACCTCCAGAACACTAACAAGTCCTAAAAGAGTTTTTCACACCGATGGCTTTAAATCAACCAATACTTTTACCTCAGCAGATAATTCTATGACTCAGTTCACAGGCGGTATTATATCTGAGGCAGATGGCTGTTTATGGCATAAGCGCCGAGCAGAGAGAACAGACATCACCGACCGCCAAACGTTATTAGATAACTTAAATTCTGGCAATAATAGCAAACATTTAGCGAAGTTCACTGATGCGGGGGTTGCTTATGCGGGTAGCACCTACGCACTAAGAAACTTTAGCAAATTGCACAAGTTTTCGGTTGCTATGGATAAAAACATTCATGGTGGAACAAATTATGGACAAAATAAAAATAGAGACATACTTTGGGACGCAACACATATTCACGGACCCGTCAGCGCACAATTTCCCAAAGGTATACCCCAAAATGTGTTGGTTGTTGGTTTAGGCGAGGGCCAAGGAACTGATGCTTTCATTGATTGTGTGGATGAGGAAAAACCAAACGAAAAGAGAAAATGGAGATTAACAACCGTTGCGGGAAGGAGAGCAACAGTTGAACTTAGCTCGTCAACCTCCCGAAGCCCCACCGAAGATTACAACGCCATAGTTAAGGGGGCAATAGCGTGGCCTACAAATCTAATATCTGGAACAGTATCAACAGGATATCAGGCAGAGGTCGTTTCAAAGTTTAAGCAAGGTGTTATAATCACAAACATACATTCTGACACTTATGGTGCGGAAAATGACATTGGTATGCAAGGACCATTCACGGAAACTTGGGTTGGAGGTCATCAATCACGACATGTTGAATTAAATAAATATGATCCAACTCTAACAACAGAAGGCGGCGGAGCCACATTTAACAATCTTGGGGACCAATATTCGCGTCCTGAAGGATGGAGATTATTACTTAGAGAGTGTCCTGAAGTTGATAATCCTGATGGCACATCTCAATCGGGTTCTAATGACGGAGCCATGGGCTTTGTTGGTCCTGACTATGGCGGTCCTTACCCTGATTTTAATAGACAATATGCGGTTCGCTATAGGGATGAACGAGCAAAAAGGCCACTAAACGTTAAAAACATTAAAACAACAACTGGCTCTGCTCGTGTTGGTAATTATTCAAACGCTTACGAAGTTTTCAATACCACTGGTCGCCTAGAGCATGAAAGAGCGTCGGCACTGAAGCCTGCTCAAGCGTTAGCCTCTATTTATTCAAATCTCCCAGACACAACGCAAGAGGCATCACTGGTTGGGACCTCAACTCACACTGGCGGCAACGTTGTCTCAAACTTTAATAATACAAACAGGATACCGACATCCGTAAAAGATCAAAGCAAATATGATCCTAATCTTTTTACAGATTCTATCATTGCAAGTAGATTCTCTGCACCGGGTGGCTTTGAAACAATGTCCGAAGTATATCTTGATATTCCGGCTAAAGAATATTCTGCATACAATGCGCTACCTTTCAGGAATCTGACAATAAGAGGCTCCGGTTCTGGGGAATCCGGAACAATAAGGTTGAACGATCACCTTGATGGAAGGCTTGGGCTCCAAACCCACCTAAGAAGACATTGTGGAAAATTTGGCTCAACTCCATTTAGTAATTCAGCTTTAGCGGGCGTTAAAGTGGATACCTATGTAACAATCCCCTCCTTGCACAAAATACCAAGAAACACAACAAGAAGGCTTGAGTTTGAAAACAATCTACAAGTCGTCACCGGAACTATTTATAATAATGGATTCGTTCAATCTTGTATACCCCAATCAGACTTTCAGTATTCATGGGTTACAGGATCAATTGGAGAAGACTTGACACAAAGAATTTTGGGATTTGCGCCCGCCGGTGGTTTTGTATCCTCATCAAGCGGATATGTTGATGCAATTGTATTTCCATCCGCATCACAGCTTTTAGGGAGTTTTTAATGTCAGTATTTGTTGATTTTGTTGGTTTAAATACGCTTGTAAGTTCATCGTTTGTTACGGGAACTTTTGATAATGTATTAAGTTCAGGATATAGTCCCTTTTTTATCGCTGCCTCCAAACCACCAGAATTACCCTCGATTAATATACATCGCAACGGCCCATATCGCTTTGCGACATTTAAACAAATTAGGATTCACGAAAATCCTCTAACTCGATATCAAAGGAAAAATAATCTTCTCTCTTTCTCCAAGAGAGCTGAACAGAGAGAAATAACAGACTCAAATAACAATGTATTGTTTGTTCAAGAAAAGTTTGGGAGTCTTTTAACTTTCAAAGAACCTGCTGTTGTCTCTACTTATCATCCATTAGTCTATAATGTCGGAACTCTACAGGGCGATAGGGTTAAATCTTTTAATAGATTTGGATTATCTTTTGATTATTCTAATCACATAACTTATTTTACAAATGAGGATTTGAACAAGCTCCTACTACTAGATGACCTAGACGATGAGGTTTACGAACAAATTAAAGAACTCTATCTTAATGGTGCCCTTGAGTCTAATGCCTCCGAGATCGATTATTTTGAATTTTTGAGATACAAGCAGGACATTTATCCTCGCGAGATTAATAAATACCAAGCACACGTTAGACAGAGAACAAATTATGTTAATAGTTTCTGGAGAGATTCACGACAAAACAGGATAACAACCAATGGTGACGGTCTTTCGGCGCTACCTTCTGCTGGGGCAAAAACATCAGGAAGTCTGTGGTTTATGGATGCTGAGGATGAGTTTTTAACAATGAATCCGTTAAATTTAGGATTCAATCCAAACGTTAGTGGTGCTGCTGGTATTTTACAAAATAAATACTGCCATTTCGCTGATCCTGCGTCAATCGCCGTAAGGTCAGCTAGAATGAAACCGGCACCAATTTATAATAGACGTCATGCCGTTGGCATAACCTCGTCGGTTGTTGGCCCCAATGGAATACCCATACCAGAAACAGGAAGCACCGGCAATGCCCTAGGCCAATTATTTCAGGGAACTGCTTTGTGGGAAGCAGGGACTCAAGCAGGCAAGAACCCTTTTTATGATACTTATGATAGTTTTATTGAGGAGCTTCGAGGAGCCGGTAAAGATTTTACAATTGTTCCAGAATTCAGAATGAGCCAAAATATACAAAAGTTTTTGAATAGCGGTTCGCTGACTAAGATACCGGACATGTTTGAACTTACGGGAGCAATAATAGATTCCAACCAATCTTCTTCTGGTTCTTTTTATACGACATATTCAACATCTGATTTTTTAAAACATTTTGCTCAAATTAAGGAGGATCATAAAGACTTTGTTGATCCTGCTGCGATTACGTTAACTTGTAAAGCGATTAAAAAGTTTATCGCATATGATTCTTTCTACCCACAACAGAGAACAGGCGATATTGCTAAACAATTTTATGCATCATATGAAGATTACATAGAAGTTAACAATGCCGCTGGTGGGTTTGCCGCAGCGACGGCGATTGGTAAACAACCATTTTTGGATCCAATAGTGGCGCCCGGAGTTTTGTTTAATTCAATAAAATCTGGAATTGCGTGCGATTATCCGATTATGATATCTGGCTCTTTATCAGTCCATAGCTCTGGGTCATCTACTGCTTTTTTGAACCAGTTTACGTTCTTTGGAATTAGTGATGTCACTTCATTTGATTTTAGAGTTCCCTTTGAGGCTTTGTTGGACCCTGCCACACATCTGGCAGGAAAAAGCCTAATCTTTAATGAGCCTCATCCATCTGGATCTTTTTCATCAAACCCAAGAGCTCAATGGTCTGGGCAACAAAGGGATGATCTTTATTTAAGGATGGTGTCAAACTTTTTAGCCGAAGTGCCTGAATTCTTTTTAGAAAGACAAAGCTTTTCAACTATTGCTTCCCTTCCTCAGTCAGACCCCGCCTTTGGCGTTGCACATGCTGGCACAGAATATGTCATGAGATTAAAGCTATACAATACAACCAATCAAGCTGTCTCTCTTAATCAACCCGGAACTGGAGATAACAAATTAGATGAGTATGGCGTTCCACAAGCAATAGATACACCACAAGATGTTGTGATGTATTCAAGACCCTCAGCCTTTGGACCCGCTATCGCATCCGGAAGATACGCCGCAAATAGTTTTTTTGATTCAAGAAACGGATTTAATCCTTGTTTTACTCCACCATACTATTATGGCGAGGCATGGATAGATTATAAATTTAAAGCAACCGAAACCAAAAAATACTCAGCTGCCGAAATCATAAACAATATGTCAGCCTCGGCCATAAGGTTTGAAGCTAACGCCATGACATCTTTTGTTCCCGGTGGAGTTGCGTTCGATGAGGGCACATTAAAATTTGATGCCGTTGCCAGCAAAAACTCAATGAATCCTTATTACCAACTTGACTCATGGGGAGCGCCTGAAGTAAAATATCCGCTAAATGTATCGTCAATGCAGTTGTTTGCCTCAGTCAATGACAGAGGACTTGGAAAAATCATAAAAACTGATGCCCTCAATCAGACCAGACAATTACCAGATCCGCAAATTATAAGCACAGATAGAGAATCGCCTGACACCAGATGGGTTATTCAAACAAAATTTGAATGTCCCGTGTTAAATTTTAAAGATGTTGATGTAACAGTATCTCCCATAGGTTCTCAAACACCTCGGGGAATGTGGCACCAATATGGCGTTATGCCAAGGTATAATGAAGGAATCTATTTGCAAGTAACAGATATTCCTGATCCTTGGCTAAAACAAAAATTGGGAGACCCAGCTACGTTTAACACAACTGGTTCTCTTAAAGATCTTTGTGGATTTAGCGAAGAGCCCGCAAAAATTGGACAAGTTGCTGGAAACAAAGAGATCTCAGAGGCTGTCGTAGCAGTGCCTTACATAGAGGAATCTGGTATTAAAAAGTTCTTTGAAATTTCAAATGAAAACTTTCAAAACGCTTTGAGATTTTTTCAAGCGGTTGACATTGTTAATAAGGGAGGAAACCCAGAAACTCTAGGTCTTGGCAGTCCTGAATTTTTTGAGTCCCGTGCTGGTTCTTCTGTAATTGACCAAATTAGAAAAATGAAGAATTATGTTTTTCCTCCATCAATGAATTTTGTTGACTATGAAGATGTCACGCCATTCGGAATGTATATTTTTGAATTCAAGCATACATTAAATCAAAAGGATTTATCAGATATTTGGCAAGGGTTGCCTCCCGATATTGGTAGATCATTTGAAATTTCTGAGGATTCTATATCTCATCCACTGTTGGCAAACGAGCTTCTCGGTGGTGGTAAAGGCACTGATCGCTCCGGAACAGGCCAAGATTTAAATACAGAAATACGATGGATGGTTTTTAAAGTTAAGAAAAGAGCAAATACCAACTACTTTGACAAAATTGTTAATGTAAAAGGTGATAACGATCTAACGTTTGCCACAACAGATGTAATATCAGATAAAACCAAACAAGACCTAATTTCATACAACTGGCCTTACGATTTCTTTTCTCTTGTAGAACTAGTTAAAATTGACGCAGAAATTGAATTTGCGGACATTCCAGAGGGCAAATTTGAGCCCAAGAAAAGGGTAGTCCCAGAGGAAGTTCAAGAGTTTGCTGCCAACCTTTCCCGTAGACGAAGATGACATTTTTTAACAATAAAGAACAAGTATTAAAATTTGAGCTTACACCTTACGGGAGATATTTAATGTCTCAAGGCAAGCTTAAGCCTCATTCATACGAATTCATTGATGACGATATAATGTATGATGTCAAACAAGTGGGTAGAACCGAGATACAAAACAATACCTTTGAAAGGATCAAATATGAAACACCAAAGTTGATACCGAATCCAAACCAAGCACAACTAACTCCGGTAACATATGCTAATGCTTTAGAAAATTTTGGTAGCCTAAATAAACACGGATACACATCACACCAATCTGCAATTGGTAAATCAAGCGGTGAAACGAAAAAAACACCGGGCTTTTCAATGATTATGCTAGATGGCCAAATAACCGGAACCCTTCCAGTGTATAATGGCAACTCGGTGCTTACTAATACAGGCTCTTTTGAAAATGTTTTTATACCTCAATTTAATTTTGACCTAAATTATGTTCTCAAAAGAAGACAAGAGAGCAGATTTGTTCAAAGTGATGATATACGCTTGACAAGCGAAATTTTTGACGATGGAAAGCTTATGTATGTTCAGGAAGACAACATAATGTCTTTCTTAAAGGAATTCGGCTCAGATTATGAGAAAGAAAATTTTGATATTGAAGTTTATGAAATTACTGATGCTGAACGTTCGGTAAGCGGATCTATATTTCCAGAGACTCTCAAGATGCTTTACTTTGAAAAACAACAAAAAAGATTACAAAATGATATGATCACAGAGGACATGAGCAATTTACCAGAAACAAATATTAGTAGAGATAAGTTAGTCCTAACATATTTTGAACTTTTGGTGGACGATGAAATAGATCCTGTTGAGCTTTGTAATAATATACAGGATGTTAAGAGAGAAAACATCTATATTGATAACGATCTTGTCTGCCCAGATGATGAAGCTCCAAGAAGATTTAATATTTATGCTACTCGTGTTAGCCCAGAAGACTTAGAGGATTGTGACTAATGAGTGTTGCTGTTATTGGCCTTGAAAGCATGCCAAATGTTTATTTTTCAAATGTTGTTGTTGACGAGAACGAGTTGACTGCCAAGTTGACAATGAAAGATTTTGTTGATAACCCAATATGGTCTACATCAGATATTCTTCGCGGACAACTTAATATAAAAGTATTAACTCTGTGTTACAACGACGGGGACAATGCACAGAAATTATCTGAAGAATTAAAAGAGGGAACAACATCGATCCACGATGTCAGCGGATATCCGACTAGAATCTTGTCTTCTCAAGAATATTTGGCTGAGGAAACGTTGGTAACTAATGATATTAGTAATTTCTATTATGACTATAAAATCACCTCAGAAGATGCGGATTTTTCTAAAGAGAATATCTATGTTTTTGCAATCGCTTACGCCGATTTAACTTCAATGAATCTTGATTATGCGACTTATAAATATTTAGATGGCCCAATGGTTTCAGAGACAGCGAGAGATAATGGTAGAGTCCCTGCTCGTGGAACCTTGTTTAGATTGGACGACGGAAGAATATGGTCTGGCCCTGTTCACCAACATGAAGGTGGATACATGGAGGGATCATTTCATCGCTCAGAGCCACATAGAGATCTCACCGAGCAAGAGGTTGAAGCAAAAGTATCAGCATTTTTTCTAAGCCTTGTGGTTGATGAAACAATGAACGAAGATATCGTTCCAGAGGACACGCCCGCATATGACTTGGGTCTTGTGTCTGAGGGGCTGATAGCACCACAATTTGAAGAATTTTATCATTTTGAGCAAGAACTAGACACATCAATAGTTGTTCTTGATACATCAAACCTTGCACTTAACCAGCTGCAATCAGCACGTGAATTATTTAATACCAATCAAGAATACTTTTATGAGTTGATGAAAGGATTTTATATACCCCAGTTTGAAATAAGAAAAGCACCCCTGAAGAACAGATTGGATTTTTTAGATATTGGCAGCAGAAACTGGACTTATGATTCTGACAACGAGAGTATTTTAATTAGAACAAACATGGTTGAAGGAAAATTTGAAGAGCGTTTTGAAATGAGGTTTTTTACAAACCAGTTCAACGTCAATCCAAATAATCTAGTAGAGTCAGGCACAAACAGGTTTGATATAAACACAATATCAACTTTTGAATCATCTACAAAAATTGGATACATAAAAGAGCTTCCTTCAAATGAATTGTTCTTGCACAATTTGTTAATTGTCGATGAAGAATACTTTAGTGAAGATTCTGAAGATTACAAACTAAAACTTAATATAGATATTGTTGACTCTTTCAGAATGGAACTAGAAAACACTAAGACAGAAATGCTTACTTTAATATCTGATCTAACCCAAACATACAATGCCCTGCTAGGACGATTGGATAAACAAAGAATAATAAATTTCTTTTCAGGTAATGGTATACTGCTTGATAAAAATTTAGTATTTGTAAGAATAGAAAGCCAATCCTTATTTGATAATAGCATATTTTCTAGATTATCTTCAACACTTAATAAAATGTTGTTGGCGCTTCTATCCAGTAATCAGGTAATCTCTGGAGTAATCAATACAGCGATTCAAAATTTGTATATTAATAGTGTATCAAAAGAAAACTATAATCTAGTTGTATCTTTCCTTAACAACCTAACCGAAAGATTTATAACTAAATACAACCTGACAACAACCAACAACAAGTCAGCTTTACAAAATTACTCTGTGTCAAGAGTGGAGAAACAAATTCAAAAAGTTATTGAGGTAAATCGCGTCAAACAAGGTAACTTTAGTTTCTTTAATAAAGAAGACAACCAGAGAATTATCACAGTTTCCGATCTTGAAACTAGGGCAACCGAAGAATATAATAAATTTTTCAATCGCAATATATCATCTCGCGAGATCACAAATATATCAGGCGACATAGACCCAACCAGTGCTCAACAAATGGTTGATTTTGAAAATACTAAATTTGTTTTTTATACACCGGTAAGCTATAGGATTGGTGATCAAAAAATAGATCTATCACAAGCAGATATATCTATTTTTGATGAGAAGAAGCACGATGTAATTACAAATAATATGTTTGAAGTTAACTCCCGGCCAAGCCCGAGACGACGCTCAGGCGGCCCTAAATCAAGACGATTTTTGGGCAACGCTCCAAAGAGGGGCAAAAAAACATTACTAACCACGCTGGCCACAAGAAAACCTTTTAAGAAAAGCACTGTTCAGGGAGATGATCCAAAATTTGAGAATGTTGAAGACTATCTTGGACCAGATAGTGGCCTTTTATCAATAGATCTCGGCACTAGAAGAAAAGAACTTACTCTTGATTCAAGCCCTTCAACTTTAATTAAAAAATCATTTGCACAAAAAAGACAAATAAAAAGATTTGACACGATATCATTAGACAATGAAACTTCTGCACTCTTAAAAAATAAGAATAATATTGATTTCTCCAGACTACCACTTCAGTTTAGGGCGTTAGTTCTTGCAAACTATGGATTATCTAGATTTTCTTTTGCTCTCGAAGAAGACCAACTTTTGCAAAATCCTAAATTTTCAACCGCAATAAACAACATATTCAATCGTGTTAGGATAGCAAATTATCTAGACAGCTTTGAATTAAACAAAGCAGGTCTTAGAATCATGAATAGTCCAATTTATCGCCCACTAGACCAAGAAGCACTAGACTCGGGAAAAACGTTGATGATTAAAATGGATAAATTTAAAAATGGTATACTCCAAGTTGAGGGCGAAGACAATACCCCAGCCACAAATACTTTCTTAGTTGTTGAAGGAACAATCACACCAGCATCAAACACGCCTGAGCCTGTTGAGATTGGGGTTACGGATCGAGAAGAAAAAGAATTCTCTACTACTAATATCTTAAAACAAAACGATAAAAGACAGGAGCTCACGAGCTTTGTCAGTGGTGAGGAGTTGGCCCGTGCCCCTATGGCACCAACGTCCGATCCAACTTCGGCACTTAGGCCAAACCGAACATCTAGAAGGCCCTCGGGCACAACAACGTCGCCAATAAGATCTAGAAGAACTAGATCTGGCGGCGGCTCAGGCGGAGGAGGATACTGATGTCTAACAGAGTTATTGATGGATCCAGTATTTTCACTGGTCAAGATGCGGGCAAAGACGGCCTCCGAGCAGAAGTTGGGCTATATTATACAACCGAAGCCGGTGTTGTGGTGCCCAAGTTCAACCAAAACACGTCTTATTTGTTAACAGAGGACAACGCCAGTTTAGATACTAGTGCCATATTGCCTTTTACAACACAAACATTAACATTTACATCGGCTTCAAGCGTAGATAACTACAGTCAATGGGTGTCACAATTTAGGCAAAAGTTTGTTGAAAATACAGAATATATTGATCATTATTTTGAGATGCCAACCGACTTTACAACAATTGATGCAATAAATAATTATGAATCTTTTGGCTACGAAAACTTATCAAAGAATGTCCCTCCGCTATCTTTACTTAACATTCACGACGATGTAGACTTTCCAGTTGATTCTGCCGGTCCAAATGGATACCAGATGCAGATTTTTCTTGATCAATTCAGTATTAATCGCGAAGAGGTGACAACTAGAGAACATTTGTTCTTTGGGGGAGATAAGATACAAGATATTAAATTAGGACATCTTCAACAGGTTGGACTAAACATTCCAGCTCAGCCAAACCGGCCATACAACTCTTATGTGAAAGTTAGAACGCTTTCATCTGGAGCCCCTGACTTGTCGCCTATTACTCAAGAGATCTTATTTGATCAGACAAAAATGAGCAACAAATTATTTGCGTTCTTTAAAAGATCGGAGGCGACAGCTCTTGATTTTTATTTAGATGAGTTACAGACCCTAACAGATATTAGCGTGAGAGGCTTCACAACCTTCCTTTCAAGCTTTAATTTATTAAATTCATCAATTGAAGCAGATGAAAAGTTTTACAAAGATTATGAGGATGCTTCTATTTTTGAATCTCAGTTTTTGAGATTAGAAATGTTATCTCGAATTAGAGATTTTGTAACCACAAATTTAAGAAGAACTTTCACAGATGTTGTTGTTAATAACGAACCCTCTGCAAATTTAATCATCGGATACAAGATACAGAAGTTTACAACTACGAGCACACAGCCAATACAAACAACTTACATAATGACGCCAAAATCTAGGGCATACTACGATTCTCTTCTATCATATGATACACAATATACATATGAAGTCAAGGCCATAATGATGGTTGTTGGAAATTCTTACGCATATACAAATCTAACAGAAGACCAATCCCGAGGGCAAATAACTTTGACGTATGTAAATCGTCCGTCATTACAATTTTTGGAAATACCAGTGTTGACTCAGGACATGATCATTACCGATATTCCAAACCCACCACCAGAAGTGTTCTTTTATAATGAAAGGGGCAATCGTAATCAAATATTAATAACTCTTGATCAGGCCACTTTAGTTGAAAATTCATCACCAGATAATTATCCACAATATTTTCCTCTTGATTATGTGTCACAAAACAAAGTTTTTACTCAGCAAAAAGATACACAAATAGAATTTAGCACAATGTATACATCTAACATATATGAGATTTATCGCGTGGATGAAGAGCCAACTAGCTATGATGATTTTTCTGACAACCTGTTGGTCACGATTGGCACCCCCGGCATTGAATTGACTGATAATTTATTTAGAGATACAATCTCCCCAAGAAAGAAATATTACTATTTAATAAGAACATTAACCAACTTCGGGATTCATTCCAATCCCACCAGAATTTATGAGATAGAGCTGATAGAAGATTCAGACGAGACCTACATAAACTATTCTGAATATAAATTCAAAGAAACACAGAACACAACTAAAACCAAAACATTCAAAAAGTTTTTACAAATTAAACCAACGCTGCCACAAGTTATAATTAACAGGAGCCAAATAACAGATCTGTCTACAGCAGATAATTACGATACAAATGTCGTTGGCACCGACCCAGATTTAATTTGGGGTAGAAAATTTAAAATTCGCGTCAAATCCAAGAAAACTGGTAAAAAAATTGATTTAAATGTCACATTCAATTTAAAAGACGAAAATGACCAACCAATCTAATTATTAATGTATTAGGAGAAAAATATGGGATTCCAAGACAACAGCGGCGATATCATTTTAGATGTTGTCCTTACCGATGAGGGAAGAAAGAGATTAGCAAAAGCAGACGGCAGCTTTGAGATTGTTAAGTTTGCTTGTGGTGATGATGAAATCAACTACGGACTCTACAACCTTAACACTGGCTCTGCTTATCAGGATCTATCAATTCTGCAAACACCGATTCTTGAGGCGTTCACTAATAACGCCTCTTCAATGAAATCAACCTTGGTATCAATCCCAAGAACCAATATTCTTTTTATGCCGATCTTGCGATTGAATGAAAAACAAGTCCAGACACAAGTTGGGTCTGCTGCTGGCGCTGCTGGCACTTTTGTTATAGCGGTTGACGCCGACACACAAGACAACAGCTCAAAGGGCTTATCTACTAGTATAGGATATGTGAGCGACTCTCACCAACAGGGTGTGCTTTTTGGTAACAATCCAGAGATTGAAGTAAGCTCTTTCATCAAAGTGGACTCTGGTATTGATGGTGGCTCTCTTATAGAGGTGCCCGCTGATTTGTCCGAGACTCAATTTATGATCCAGATGGACAATAGGCTTGGAAGCCTTGTTGACACAACTGGTAAGACTTTTTTAAGACCTATCGCGATTGACGATGATAATGTAGCAACATATATGGTTTCTCTTGCAGATAATAACTCATTTGTAAAGCAACCATCTCAGCTTAGCTTAGATGCAAATGATAGCCCAATCAATGGTCCGCTATCATCAACATTGGAATTTAAAATTAAATCTTCCCCAGATTTAGTAAACAGTAATTATTTGTTTGAACTCATAGGATCAACAGCGAATTTTACAAACAATGCAAGTGCAGCCCAATCATGCAAAATCATAGATTCTTATGTAAGGGTCTCCGGAAGAAATATAGGGTTTTCAATTGACATCCCAGTCAGATACGCAAAATTATAAGGTGAATTAAATGGCTAGTATTTATAAAACAATCAGAAGCGAAGATATCGCATCAACAAGAACAGTTCTTCACGAGGCTATCCCTTTAACTGGAACAATTGTATCTGGAACATATAGTGATGGTAATATAAAAAATTATGCTCACGGAATGTTTCAATCAGTGTATGATTATCCTTTCCTTAGTTCATCAGCAAATCACATATTTGATATTACGCTTGGGTTTTCAACTGGTTCAGCACTTTCTGCTTCAACAACCAGCCAACAAGCCAAAAAACAAAATATTTACAACCAAATGGCTCAAGTTTTAATGGGTTATGATAAAAATGGGGTAGTTCAACGTTTCGACTCAGATGGAAATCTGTTTTCAACGACGACTGATAAGATGAATGATTGTATCTTTTTGAATTTTTCTAGATTACTCGTTAAAGATGAGCTTCAAAAAGGAACTTTTACATTAGAACTCGGCGTTTCAGGGACATATATAACTGCTTTCAATGATAACAGAATAACACTAAAAGATGTCGGCGCTGCTACAGATTTTCGTGTTAACTCTCCAACCGGTGAATATGGCATACTTTATGTAAGCAATAGTTTGGGCACACCATTGAGTGGTGCATCTTTTGATCCGGGCTTTTCCGGCACTGGCAAAGAGCAAGCCGCAGGTCTTTTATTCTATCAAGCAGGCGTCGCTGTCATTACATCATCTGTGTTTTTATCAACAGCAGTTGGTGGATTGCTATCCTCCTCTGTCGGATGGTTGTCAAATAATCACACCATAACCTCTGCGATTACTGCGTCCAATATTCAAACAAATGCCAACTCTTTAAGACACAGAATGTATAACCTTTCATTCAATAACTCTGTTGAGCTGAATTCAACAATATATTTCTGCCACCTTGGAGCGAATGAATTTAATTATTCATCAAACCCGACATATTTAAGCGGGTCTCAAATTGTTGTGAAAGGACAAAGTACAGATGATCCTGTGTCATATTTAACAACAGTCGGGCTCTATTCATCGGATAATCAACTTATGGCAACTGCTAAATTATCTGAACCAATTAAGAAAACGCCATCCACCTCTCTCACATTCAGGGTGCGATTAGATTACTAATGTCAAAGTTCGAGTTCAAAAAAGAAGACATTTATGTCAATCGAACTAAAACTTACCCGGACTACAAGATATTCGTTAATGACGCTAATGTAACAATTAATAACCAAATTGAAACAAATGCAAACTCGGCGGTATCTTCCGGCTATGAAACTTTGTATGAATATAATTTTGATAATCGTTTCAGTTATATTCATCCTTTTATAGTTGGTGGCGAGAATACTACAAGACAATTATTCAGGTCTCAGATACCGCCATCTGCTAGCAGTGTAATTTTTAATTCACAAAATCCAAACTGGGCTCAATATTCTAATTTACTGCCATCAGTTGGCCAAAACCTGACCTCTTCATACCTTTCTATGACTGCTTCTTTGACAAGGCAGAAACCAATCGCTACCAGAAGAAGAGATGTTCTTATTAATATTGCCAGAGACTATTACATAAGCAGTGCGAAATTTAAATTAACTAGCACAAGTTTTAATGAGGACATGTCGATAATAAACATGCCACAAACTTTTTTTGGCTCTTCGATAAAAAAAGGCTCTGTAGAATTAAATTTTTATGTTACAGGAACATTGGTTGCAAAAGCAACAGACTCAGGCCAGAATGGAGAACTTAGACAAACGGGTGACGGAACAACCACAACCTCCTCGGGATCAGTAATTGGGCTAGTGTTTTACAACCATGGGCTTATGATGCTCACATCGTCCGCTGCTCTATACACTTCTTCATCCTTGAATAGGTGGGTTGACTTTGGGACCGGACTTCATGATGGAAGCACCTCTGGCCAAGGTCTTGAGGATAGATCTTTTGAAATAAAGTATAAAGGCACGAATTATGTCAACACAATGACCATGTTCTGTCATGCTAAGGCTGGTGAACTTAATAGTTCTAATAATCCTACTGCTATTGATTGGTCTACAGAAACCACATACGCTCTCTCTGATACAGGATCAACAAAAGGATTTGAAGAGAGAACAAAGGCGGTAAAGAATGTTGTTTCCTCAAGTATTGAGAACTTAAACGATGATTTTAAAAAGACAACTTATATTTCAAAAATAAAAATGTATGATGAGAAAGGAAATCTTATAGGTATCGCTTCTATGGCCCAACCAATTAAGAAAGAAGAAAATGATGATTATACATTTAAAGTTGAACTAGACACTTGACAAACTAAAAAAAATATGTTATAATATACTATTATGAGTTTACAAAGAGTTATATTAGGTATTGACATTAGTACCTCGCGGATTGGTATTGCCGCCGTCACAACTGACGAAAAGCTTGTGTTTGCTGATACCATCACCTACAAACAGAAAGACATGTCTCTTGAGAATAGAGCATTGTTGTTTGAGAACACATTACAAAAAATCCTCACCGTGGAGAAGATGCACCCCATGGCTATCTATGTCGAGGAGCCATTCACCATGTTCTCGGGCGGAAGAACAACAGCAAATACTATGGCTAAACTTCAGAGGTTCAATGGTATGTGCTGTCTTGCTATACGAAAGGGTATTCTCAACAAGTCTGCCGAGTTGATACCAGCACGAACCTGCCGTTCTCTCAATGAGATAAAGATACCCCGAGGATCAAATACAAAGAAGATGATCATCGATTGGGTCTCCGCAAAATACCCTAATGATTTTAAATACACACTTACCCGACATGGCAATCCCAAGCCCGGCACAGATGATAAAGCCGACGCTGTGGTAGTTGCTCTCGCTGGTCTAAAAAAGTTTAAGGAAACAGCTTGACATCTTTGCCTTAGCGTGATACATTAAAGGCACGAGGCAAACATGAACGAGAAAATTAAAATCATCAACGACATTCTTGGCTCTTATCATCGGGTCAAAAACGAACACCTTTATCACTGCCCATACTGCAATCATCACAAGAAAAAGATGTCTGTGAACTTTGCTAAGAACTATTTCAAGTGCTGGGTATGCGATCAGCGTGGCAAG